>OIYS01001720.1_pt1 | contig 10364 bp, 8 predicted proteins | sample 1588271 | NCBI WGS metagenome assembly OIYS01 (sample SAMN03283286) | human gut metagenome | biome: human-associated habitat; material: feces | host: Homo sapiens | place: Peru | collected 2012
CACCAGTGCGTTTATCGATGTTTCTCAGAAAAACCGGAAAAGTGCACCACATTCATTATCCCACATTCGTTTTTGACAGGCTTGCCGGAATCTCGGATTATCTCCGAGATTCCGGGCATTTCTGTAGGCTGGAAACCGGTTTATCCGGAAAGTTCCTTAGTTCTCGGAACGCATCCGCTTCTTGGTGACGAGCAGCACTACCGCCGCCAGCACCAGCACGCCGCCCAGGACGTAGAAGAGGGTGGTGCCCATGCCGCCGGTCTCCGGCAGAGTGGAGCCGGACTTGTTGATCACATCGGTGCTCAGAGTTCCGCTCTCAACATTAGGCGTGAATTCAATCAATCCGGCCTCTGTGGGGGCACCGTTCAGGCTGGTCAGAATGGTCGTACGAGCCTCCCCTTCCCAAGTGACCTTATGGTCAGCGGTGACGGTGAACTCGATGGGATCGATGGTATTGAAGCCCGAAGGAGTCACAGTCTCGGTCAACATATACTTGCCATCGTCCAGGCCCTTGAAAGTGAAGGTAGAGGTGGTCTCGTCAGCCTGGAATTCATTTACCAGTTTCCAGTCCTGACCAACCAGCTTTTCCAGCCTGAAGGCCGCGCCGGCCTTCTCTTTGCCTGCGACAGCTTCGTTGGCGTACTTGTTCACGACCACCTGGTAAGTAAAGACGATGACGCTGTCCCAGTTGGTAGTGCCCCTCTGCTCGGAATAAGGATTGTTGGAGTACTCCAGCCGTGCATCGTTCACGTTGCCCTGATTACCCAGCTTCGCGCTCGCATTGAGCGTTGCTTTAAATTCCACGGTAATTTTGCTGCCTGCGGTGACGCCCGCAACGTTCCTCAAATCGTCAAATTCCAAATCGAAGGTATGGGGAGTGTAGTTCAGAGTGTAGCCTTCGGTAATCAGAGTGCTGCCCACATAGACATTCACACTGTTTTGCTCAAAGTCAAGGGACTCATCCATCTTATCATGGAACGCAAAATAGTAGGCACTGGTATACTGCTTAAAATCATCGGCCACGGTGCCCGTCAGCCGGAAGGGAACGGAATCGCCGATGTCGTAGTCGGCGGAATCCTGCCAGTCGGAAGTTTCGCCTGTGGTGTCGTTGGTGTCCTGGACCTTCTTCTCGAAAGTGACCTTGGAAACCTTGGGGGTGATGGTGGTATCACCGACAATTTTCACAACGTACCGACCGTAAGCCTCACCGGCGGCCGCATCCACAGGGCCTACGTCCTTAATCAGATAGTAGCCGTTGGGAACAGTCAAAGGAGTTCCGTCCTTCACTTCGCCATACTTGGTGGAGGTCAGATTAACATAGCCCTCAATCACAGCCATTTTATCTGCATCGGAGTTCTTTTTGGTCACGGCAGTCAGCGCATCCAAAGTTGCTTCGTCAACGAGTTCTCCCTCAGTGCCGGTGCCGTTCTTGCCCCATTTCACATTGGACAGCACCTTGGATTCCGGATCCAGGTCGCCCACAAAAATCTGGTAAACTTCATAGGTGCGCGTACTGCCGTCGGGAGCGGTGATGGTGGACGTGTTGCCCGCAGCGGAGGCGGTGGCGGTCATGGCAAAGACCATCATCAGCGCCAGCAGCAGGCAGGTCAGTTTTCTAAGCTTGTTCATAGTGACATTCCTTTCTTTTCCGGTTGTTTCAGAATTTGGTTTACGGAATTCATTGTGCTCAGGCGTCCCTCCTTCTGCGTTTCTTCCGCGTCAGAAGATACAGCCCGCCGACGGTGACCAGCGCGCCGCCCAGGGTGAAGCCCCGGGTGCCGCCGCCGCCGGTCTGGGGAAGCTTATAGGTTTTGGCTCGCTCGTTGGCAATCTGCAATGTCGCGTCGCCAAAGGTGAAGGCACCGGGATCAAAATCATCCGGTTTACAGAACTTAATGCTGCCGTCCGGATTCTTACAGTCCGGCGCGTCACTGTACAGCAGGAAATAGTGCGGCGTTGTGTCCAGCAGATATCCTCTGGGCGCTTCCGTCTCGGTCAGATAATAGGCCGTGTTGAAATCCAAATCGTCCAGAGTCAGGCTTCCCGTCTCCACGGTAATCTCCCGATCCTTCACATAATTCGACCCATTATACTTCCGCAGCTCGAATTTCGCGCCCTTAAGCAGCTTTTCATAGTTTGCCGCGTCCACCTTCGATATCTTCAGGTGGTTCACATTCGCGCTGGCCATGGAATCCGTGAAGTGAATCCATTGTGAGTTCTCGGAACTACTGCCGTAATCCTCTTCTGTCAATTGCTCAACGCTCGCCTTATTCACGAAATTCGTGCCGACATTTGTTTTTCCGGAAATCCGATACACATAGGTAATGTACAGCGGCCGGTTATCCGGAACCGTAAACAGCAACGTGCAGGTAGTGCAGGCGTTCGTGTTGTCAAAGGGATAAGTGGTCTTCTTGTCGTAAGTATATGTAAAATCCACACTCTCCCCTATAGTTCCGTCCGGATTCAGGGCATAGACATGGATATCATCCACCAGAAGCGTTGCATTGAAGTTGTTGTTATCATTCTTACTATTCCAATACTGCATCTGATCTTTAACCACCATGGTAGTGCTGTCCTTAAGAAGGTCAACGCCGCCCTGATTGACGCGAAGGGTGTATTCAAGTCTGGAAGTTCCATCCGGTTTTCCGGATTTGGTAATCGCCGGTTTCTGGTTGGTAATGGTCTGGGTGTGAGTATCCGAGCCGCGCTCTTCCTGCCCCACCTTGACCTTTACGCTGTTGTTCAGAGATACCTTGACCTCGCCGCCCAGGTTGTTTACTTCATCCAGCGAATTCAGCTTTGTGGATACGGTAAAGGTAATCGATTGTCCAGCCAGTTCCTGAGCCTTCGCATGGGGAATCCGGATAATCAGGCTTCCATCTGTCTGCTTTTCCGCCCTAATACCGTTTCGCTCCAACGAGGACACGCCCTGATTATTGGGTTGGCTGAAACCGAAAGAATCATACCCATAATAAAGCTCATACAGCGACACCTTGTCCGGAAGCATCTCCTCGATCACCACATCACCGTCCACTGTTTCAGGCAGCTGGAGCTTCAGCTTCCACTCAATCAGCCCATCCTTTAACTCAATGTAGGGATGCTCGGAATCTCCGGCTTCCTCCTTGCCGTTAAACAATCCGACCTTTTCGATTTTGATTTCGCCGGGGACATAAGTAATCGTTGCCTCAGGTTGCCAGCAATTATTGAAATGCGCTCCGTTCTTAAACTCGATTCTCGTTGAACCGTCGCCAATGGGTGCCGTAGTTTGGTAGGAAATGTTCACCTGCTTTCCCATCGGCAGAGGCTGCTTACCGGTAATCTCGGCTCCGTAGACCTTATCGCCGTTTTGATTCCAGCGGATGGTATAATACTCGCTCACATCCGCATCGTCCGCCAGATTGTTTATCTGCCGAATGGCCTTGGCAAACGCCGTCTCAAAGGCAGTGCGCTGCTCCTGGGTGAAATACTGACCGGAATGCGTATCCAGGTTGTCATAAAGTACCCAATTGGCAACGGAACCCTGAGCCGTGTCCAGATGAAGCGTCCAGGTAATTACCGCGACTCCGTTTTCCCCAACGACCAGACTGTCACCGGTCTTTTTCAGCGGATTATAGCTCTCGTCGCTGATTTTCACATACCCCGTGGAAGAAATCGGATTTTTTCCCGGTGGCGTCACCGTCACCTTGTTTTCCGCACCGTCTCTGCCCAACGCGGTCTCCGCAGGCGTTACATAGTCAATTGTCACCGGGCCAATCGTACCGTCCGGGAAGGTAAAGGGCAGCTCCGTAATTGGAATGGTGCTCCCATTCGGTGCTATCGCTGTCAAACCGCCAGCCGGGAGGGTCAAGAGCTGACCGTTCAGATGATCCGTCATTTCCCAGCCGGACAAGTTTGTTCCCGCTTCGCCCACCGTAATCGACCAGGCAATCTGCGTCTTTTCAGCATTCAATATGCCGGTCTTTTTCAGCGTCATGCCGGCAACCGAAACTGTCTCCACATCGGTGTCCTGCAAGATATCCCCATCCGCTTCTTTGGATTCCACCGTAACGCTGTTCGTGGTATCAATAGAGCCTTGGGCAGGCTTTTCCGCTTTCGCCGTATAGGTAATCGTGTAGGTATCTCCGGCACTCATTGCCGGCAACTTCAAATCGAAGGACTCTGCTCCGTCCGCCGGTGCCGACACCGGAACCGCATTACCGTTTCTGTCTGTAACCGTCAAACCGCCCTGATACTTGATCTTGCTCATCACATCGGACAAATTCACCGGATTGCCGGCTGTGCCGTTTTGGCTGGATACGGTAATCTTATAGGAAATTACTCCATTTTCATCCGGGCCGGCTTCTGCCTGCTTGTTAACCGTCAAATCTCCCTTAACCGTCTTCTGGATGGTGAAGCTGACGGTCTGATCCGAAGTAAAGGGCAGCCTGATCTTCCCGTCTTCCCCCGTGTTGAAGTTTTTCTCTTCCGCCGTGGAGTCAAAGCTGATCGTGCCGACGATGTCGGTACCGGCTACATTTTTCTTAACATATTCCTCAAAGAAGGTAACGGTAATCAGGCCGTTTTCATTGATGGTATAAGTACCGACCTGTGCTCCCTGAGAATTCCGCACCTCACCGCTGGTCGCCTGAGTAGATTTCATCGGAAGCTGATAGTGAACCTGATTTGTGCAATCAGTCTCCGAATCACCCAGAGCACGTCCATCAAGCTCATATGCAATGGTAAACCGAATCAGATCGCCTTCCGGAATGATGCCGTCACTGCTCAGCGGCACCCACTGGGAGTTATTCGGATCTCTGTGCATCACGGTGACCGCAGTTATGTAATCATTGAGCCTTTCCGCCGCCCGGCCTTCCGAAAACAAAGCCATACCCGCCATACGGATGCGATGCCCTGCATTTCCGCTCCCAATTGCCAGGGAAAAATGCATGTTGGCAGTCAGAGCCTCTGAATCTTCCTCCTGTAGGGTGGTTTCCTCGGTAGCAGCCGTAAAATCCGTTGGATCCGTAGATTCCGTATTCTCTGTTGCAGCCGTAGTCGCGTCCGTAGTCGAATCCGCAGGCATTTCTGTCGCCCCGGTGGTTTCCGCAGGTTTTGTGGGGTAGCAGCTGTCGGTGTGGGTGTGCTCCTGGCTTCCGCAGGTCGCCACGGTTTCCCAGGCATAGCATTCATCGGTGTGGTGATGAGGGGCGCTCTCGGCCTTGCCGCAGACGAAGACTTCTTCCGTGCGATAGCAGCTGTCCGAATGGTGATGCCCCTGGGTTTCCGGCAGGGTGCAGGTCAGAACACCCTCCGCGTCATAGCAGCCCTCCCCGTGGGTGTGGCCGTCGGATTCCGGGGTCGTGCAGGAGAGCACCCGCTTCGTGCCCTTGCAGGCATCGGTGTGGGTATGTCCCTCGGATTCGGCAAGAGTACAAATCAACGCTCCCCGCTGCCGGCTATAGCAGCTGTCCGAATGCACATGCTCCGAAAGGCCACAGACAGGCTCCCGCTCCATGGTAATGGCAGGCAGAATCAGGGCGTAGGTGGTGCAGAAAACCACCAGGCAGCCCAGAGCCGTTACCAGCTTTTTCCATATTCGATTTCTTCGGCGCCGGGCGCTGTAGCCCCGGGCACGTCTGTCCAAATTGATATCCATAGGTCTTCTCTCCCGCAGTCATCAATTGACTTTTCCGAAATCAGAAAAGGGCCAAACACAAAATACGATCTTTCCCACCACCTGCTCCTCCGCCACGCAGCCAACCGCGCTGCTGCGGCTGTCGACGGAGGTGCTTCTGTGGTCGCCGATGAGGAAGAACCGGGATTCGGGCACCTGGTAGGGCATTTTCAGATCGCACTCGCCCAAGGCCTTCTCGGAGACGTAAGGCTCGATCTGCTCCTGCCCGTCCACATAGACGGTTCCGTCTTCCAGAATATTCACGGTCTGGCCCGGCCCGGCAAGAACCCGCTTGACCAGCAGCTTATTGCCCAGGTAAAAGGCCACCAAATCGCCTTTTTCAAAGTGGGAACCCTTGACGGACACCACGATCTGCCCCTCTTTTAAGGTAGGGGTCATGGAGTTGCCGTAGATCTGCAGCACCGGCATCCACAAAGTCGCCACCAGCACCGCGAAGGCCGCCACCACCACCAGGGTGTACACCGTGCTCTTCAGCACCGCGGCGTAACGGAACTTGTATTGCTCCCGCTTCAGCTCCCTGCGGAGCATGGAGACCTCCGGGACTTCCTTATGTACCTTGCCCTTCATAAAAAACAGGTTCCTCACTTACGAAATGTAAAATCCTCTTGGGGCTGGACGCTCTCCGGAGGTAAATCCGCCTCCGGCTCCCCCGTCTCCATGGCCTGGCATTTCCGGCGGGTCTCCTCCAGGAGCCTGTCCGCCTTTTCCCGGCTTTCCTGCTCCATCCGGCGGCAAACCATCTCGCTACGCTCGTTCAGCAGATTGATGTTCTGCACATACTGGTCACAGGCCGCCTGGGCGGCCTCAAAAACCCCGTTCAGCCGCAGCGCCGCCTCGGCGATGGAACCGGCGGAATTGATTTCAATCACCCGGCTGGCCAGAGCTTCCTCTGCCGCCGCCAGCTTTTTCTTGACCGTCTCCAGCTCCACGCTCTGGTCAATCAGCATCTCCAGCAAATCCGCCCGGGAAAGCCGTCTGAGCTCCTTTTCCGTCATGGTATCTAACCTCTTCTGTCTCCAGCGGCAGGAAAAGTGTCTTCCTACGGAGGCTGTCTGCGTAGGAAGCCTGCCCCGTGCCGCCCTGTTTGTATCGTATGCCATTTTTATTTTGTTTCATTATAGCACGTTTTTCGGTCATTTCAATGGTTTTTCGGATTTTCTGCAATTTTCACAAATTTGGCACTTCGTAATCGTTTAATATGCCTCCTAATTTTTATTAATCGGCTGTTTTCAAGGTGAAAATTGCGAAAAATTTCGCAATTTCCTACTTTTTTATCCTCCCGGATAGGCCTCTGTATCCAGATCCCGGTAGGGATATTCTCTCTGCCAGCCCTCCCCGGTTCGTCTCAGACTGCTTCGGTGGGCGGACAGCAGCCGCACCAGAGGATAGACGTTTACCCAGATTTCCGAATCGCACTCCTTCCGGCTCTCGTCGAAGACCAGTTCCAGGCCAAAATGCAGATGCACCGTCTCGATATTATTCACATTCTCCCGGTCGGAGTAGCCGGTTCTGCCCATAAAGCCCAGCAAGTCTCCCGCCTGGACAATGTCCCCCTCCCGCAGATTCGGGGCAAAGGGCGTGTCCTTCCGCAAGTGGGCATAATAATAGTAGCGGCGGCTGTCAAAGGAGCGGATGCCAATTCGCCAGCCCCCGTACCGGTTCCAGCCCATGGCCTCCACCAGGCCGCCCTCCACCGCCACCACCGGCGTTCCCAGCGTGCCCATCAGGTCATTTCCCAGATGCTTCCGGCGAAAACCGAAGGAACGGGTCGCTCCGAAATCGTTATAGTGACTGTAGCCATAGCCTGCGGCAATGGGCGAAAAGGCCTTCAGGCCGTAAGCGGGAACCCACTGTCCGTCCTTTTCGATGGCATAACTGCCCACCAGACCACCCAGAACCCCTTCGTAGGCCTGGTGATAATAGTTATAGTAACGATCATTGCTTCCCAGCAGCTCCTCCGGGGACTTGTCCCCTTTCAGATCGGAAACCGCCTTTTTCACCGAAGACAGGCCGCATTTTCCTCCGGTGCGGCATCCGGCCAGCGCCAGGCTGTCGATCCAGGAAATGTGCTTTTCCTGCTGCGCCGTCAGAATGTCCTGGCTCAGGGCGTACTCCAGGGATTCATAGGGCACGTCAAAATCCACCCAGCGGACGGTCTCCCCCGCCGCCGGAATCGCCATGGCAAAAATCAGCAAAATCGCCGTAAAAAACCGCCTCATATCCTCACCTCTCGACTTAGGATATGAAGCGGCCTTCTATATTATACATGATTATGACAAATCCCGAACCACGTCCTTGGCAACCCGATAGATATCCTCCATGGTGGTCAGGGATGTGATCTGATTTTTATAGTAGCTGCTGTGGGGCACTCCCCGCAGATACCAGGCGAAGTGCTTCCGGGCTTCCAGGCAGGCGATGTGCTCCCCGTGATCCTGCTCCGACAGCCGGAACTGTTCCAGAGCCACAGCCACCCGGTCAGCAAGACTCGGCCTTCCCGGATATGCCTCCCCACGAAGAGCCGCCTGAACCTCCCCGAAAATCCAGGGATCGCCGAAGGCGCTTCTTCCGATCATCAGGCCGTCGGCTCCCGTGCGCTTCAAGCACCGCACCGCCGCCTGGCCGTCGGTAATGTCCCCGTTGGCAATCACCGGAACGGACAGCTGCTCCTTGACCTTATGAATCATGTCCCAGTCCGCGGCGCCGGAATAGAGCATACTCCGGGTTCTGCCGTGGACAGTCACCATGGCCGCACCGGCGTCCTCCATGCGTTTGGTAAAATCCAGCACGTTGATGCTGCCCTTGTCCCAGCCTAAGCGGCATTTTACCGTCACCGGCACGTTCACCGCCCGGACAACCGAGCGAAGGATGTCCGCTGCCAGCTCCGGGGTGCGCATCAGGCCGCAGCCGTCTCCGGAGCCGGCGATTTTCGGCATGGGGCAGCCCATGTTGATGTCGATAAAATCGCAGCCGGAAATTTCCAGAGCCAGCACCGCGCCCTTCGCCATAATCTCCGGGTCGTTGCCGAAGATCTGGGCTCCGCAGACGCTTCCCTCGTTTTTCCGGAGGAGCTTTGCGCTCTTTTGATCCTTATAGCATAGAGCCCGGGAGGAAACCATCTCCGTCACCGTCACCCCGGCTCCCAGCCGGGCGCAGATCGTCCGGAAAGCCCAGTCCGTGACCCCGGCCATGGGAGCCAGAAACAAGGGATTCTCAACTTCAATTGTACCAATTCGCAATGCCAACACTCCATCTCCGGGAAAGCGTTTCCCGGGCGGCACCGGGCCGCCTCTATATTATTACGGAGGATTGTATCACAAATTCCGCCGCTTCGCAACCTAGAAGAGTACCGTGGCCAGCCACACAAGCCCCGTGACCGTTGCCCCGCCCAGAGCCCACACCGCCCCGGAAAGGTACAGCCGCCGCTTCCGCATCGGTTTTTCCGGACTGCGGATGGCGCACTGGGCTTCCTTTAATAGCGCCTCATCGGTGATTCCCTGACCCACGGCTCCGTCCTTCAGAATGAAGATGGCCTGCTCGAAGAGCTTCTGCTCCGGCGGATGCACCACGATCACCTGCCGGGAAATGCCTTTTACCATCATTACCGCCTCCTTACGGAGGAAGTATGCCCCAGGAAAAGAAAATTATTCCTGTTCTTTCGGTCTCTTATACCGCCCATGGGGCTCCCATTCCGGCAGCGGATAGCGCTGCATAGCTCCGAAGATGCGTTCCTTCAGGTCGGGATAAGTCTGACTCAGGGTGAAAATCAGCTGCTTGACCTCTTCCCGCTTGGTCACCTTATCCACCGGGCACCGGTTTGTCAGCACCGGAAGACCCTGCCGGGCGGCAAAGTTGTCCACGGTTTTCTCGTGGATGTAGAGCATGGGACGAATCTGGGTAATGCCCGTTCTGTCGAGCCGCGTCACCGGCTGGAAGCAGCTGATCCGTCCTTCAAACAGCAATGACATGACGAAGGTCTCCACCGCGTCGTCATAGTGGTGCCCCAGAGCCAGCTTGTTGAACCCCTGCTCCAGAAGGGTCTGATTCAGTGCCCCCCGGCGCATTTTCGAGCACAGGGAGCAGGGATTTTTTTCCTTCCTGTGGTCGAAAATAATGGGGGCGATCTCCGTTTTGACCACGGTATAGGGCACTTCCAGCTGGTCGCACATTTTTTGCACCCCGGAGTAGTCCATCCCCAGTCCCATGTCAATGGTAATCCCCTCCAACTGGAAGGGCTGGCTATGGTACTGCCGCAGTCCGGCAAGCAGGGTCAGCAGCACCAGGGAATCCTTTCCCCCGGACACGCCCACCGCGATTTTGTCCCCGGCTTCAATCATATTATAGTCGTCCACACACCGGCGAACCAGACCCATCAGCTTCTGCATTCTGATATTCTCTCCTAAAATCCCGAAAAATAGCAAGTGAGCATTTGGCAGGATTCGTGAGCATTTGGAAGAAAACGAGAGATTTCTTCGGACTGCGCAAAAATTCCCAAAAATGCGGTTGACATTTGAATTCCAATGTGATATAAAATCCTGGTGTTCTGGGGGTCATTGTACACCAGACACCTGAAAATGTCAAAATAATTTATCCAATTGGAGGAAATCATAATGTCCACTACTCTGCTGAAGAAGGAGACCCTGGACCGCAAGTGGTATGTGATCGACGCTGCCGGCAAGCCTCTGGGTCGTAC
>OIYS01001721.1_pt1 | contig 10361 bp, 9 predicted proteins | sample 1588271 | NCBI WGS metagenome assembly OIYS01 (sample SAMN03283286) | human gut metagenome | biome: human-associated habitat; material: feces | host: Homo sapiens | place: Peru | collected 2012
CCCCTCTTGCGTCTTCCTCTGTCAGCGCTTGGGGCGTGAACTACGACGGCATTTTAGGCGCCAACGGCGTCGGCTACGACAACTGCTTTGGTGCTCGTCCAGTTATAGCTGTCTTGAAATCTAAATTAAATTAGATTAATCATGAATAAAAATTCATGATTTTTTTCTTTAAAAAAAGGAAATAAGAAAGATATGTAGTATATTAAAAGTAGGAGGTGATATTTATAAATTATTATAAAGAAATAAAAGAAGAATTAGTAAATAATGAAATAACAAAGAGAGTAAAAGATTATAGTAAAAATAAAAGTGACTTAAATACATATTATAATGTAGGTAAATTACTTTCTGAGGCAGGTAAACATTATGGAGAAGGTATTATAAAAGAGTATTCTAAGAGATTAACTAATGAATTGGGTAAAGGATACAGTGAGAGAAATTTAAAATATATGAGAAAGTTTTATATATTTCAGAAAAGGCAACCAGTGGTTGCCCAATTGACATGGAGTCATTACATAGAATTATTACCAATAAAAAATATAAATGAAATAAATTATTATATAAGAATAACAATTAATCAGAATTTGAGTAAAAGAGAGTTAAGAGAAAGAATAAAAAATAAAGAATATGAAAGATTAGATGAAAAAACAAAAGAAAAATTAATAAAAAAAGAAGAAGAAAAAGTAAATGATTTTGTAAAGAATCCAATATTAATAAAAAATAGTTATAATTATAAAGAAATATCAGAGAAAGTATTACAGAAGTTAATACTTGAAGATATAGAGAATTTTTTATTGGAATTAGGAGATGGTTTTACTTTTATAAAAAGTGAATATAAAATAAAAATAGGAAATAGATATAATTATATAGATTTATTGTTATATAATATAAATTATAGTTGTTATGTAGTAGTAGAACTTAAAGTAACAGAATTAAAGAAAGAACATATAGGACAAATAGAAACATATATGAATTATATAGATAAAAACATAAAAAGAATAGAACAAGATAAGACAATAGGAATAATAATATGTAAAAAAGATAATCATTTTATAATGGAATATTGTAGTGATGAAAGAATATTTACAAGAATGTATGAACTGATGTAAAGACTCAATTAAATTAAAATTTAAATCATAGTTTGCTAAAATTAACTATGATTTTTTAATCTTTTTAATATAGTCTTTAAAAAATTATATAAATGTGATAAAATGTTTATGGTGATGGTATGGAACTAAATGAAATACTTAGCGTATATACAAAACTAAATAATAAAGTAAATGATCTATGGAGGTCACTTTGACCCTGATAATAAGAAAAAAAGAATCCAAGAATTAGAGAACATTATGAATGATTCTTCATTTTGGCTTGATAAAGATAATAGTTCAAAAATAGTAAATGAATTAAATTCATTAAAAAATAAAATAAAAAAATTAGAAGATTTAAAAATAAATATTGAATCTAATTTAGAAGTAATAAATTTATTAAAAAATGAATCAGATGAAGACATGAAAGTATTAATAGAAAAAGATATATCAAGAATAGAAGAAAATTTAGAAAATATAGAGTTAGAATTATTATTAAATGGACCATATGATTCTTGTGATTGTATAATAGATATACATCCTGGTGCGGGTGGTACTGAAAGTTGCGATTGGGCTAGCATGCTATATAGGATGTATACTAGGTGGTGCGAAAAAAATAATAAGACAGTTGAATTATTGGATCTACAATATGGTGATGAAGCTGGTATTAAGAGTGTATCTTTTATTGTTCATGGCGAAAATAGTTATGGATATTTAAAAAATGAAAAAGGTGTTCATAGATTAATTAGAATTAGTCCATTTGATTCAAATAAAAGGAGACATACTTCATTCGCATCTATAGATGTAACTCCATTATATAATGAAACGGATGTGGATATTGAAATAAAAGAATCAGATATAAGAGTAGATACATATTGTGCGTCAGGGCATGGTGGACAAGGTGTAAATACTACACCAAGTGCGGTTAGAATTACACATTTTCCATCTAAAATAGTTGTAACCTGTCAAAATGAAAGAAGTCAGATAAGAAATAAAGAAACATGTATGTCAGTACTTAAAAATAAGTTATATCAACTAGAAGTAGAAAGAAGAGAGAAAGAATTAAAGAGTATTAAGGGCGATAATAGTGAGATTAATTTTGGATCTCAGATAAGAACATATACGATGTGTCCTTATACTCTTGTAAAAGATCATAGAACAAATACTGAGAACGCTAATGTTGATAAAGTACTTGATGGAGATTTAGAAAAGTTTATATATGATAATTTAAAATTAGGAGTGAAGTAGGATGTTTTTTAAAAAGAAAAAAGAAAATAATATATTACAAATGCTAGATAAAAAAGGAAGAATAACTAGATATTTTTTCTTAATAATAGGGTGCTTTTTTATAGCATTCGCATTCAATGTATTTTTTGCTCCTAATAATATAGTAACAGGTGGAATTTCAGGTATATCTATTGTTGTTAGAAATGTAACAGGTATACCATCTTCTATATTTATTTTAGTAAGTTATATAATACTGCTTATAATAAGCTTTATGTTTTTGGGTAGAGAGGTTACGAAGTATTCAGTAATAGGTTCAATACTATATCCAATATTTGTATATCTTACAAGAAACCTAGCAAACACTATTCAGTTTGATGTAAATAATATGTTATTGATTACTATATTTGGAGCATTAATACATGGAATAGGTTCAGGGCTTACATTTAAATATGGATTTTCTACAGGTGGAAGTGATATTATATGTCAAATAATGTCAAAATATATGAAAATATCTATCGGAAAAGCAATAAAAATATTTAACGTTATAATAATACTTAGTTCAGGATTTTTTATAACAAAAAATGGAGCTTTATATGCTTGGGAAAATGTTATGTATTCTTTAATTGTCATTTATATAATTAGTATGTTAAATGATAAACTTTTATTAGGACTTTCTAATTCAAAATCATTTTTTATAATAACTGAGCATGAAACAGATATAAAAAGATTTTTAATAAATAACCTTGGTAGAGGTGTTACTGTATTAGAAGGTCGTGGAGGATACACAGGAGATAGAAAAAAAGTTATAATGTGTGCAATTCCAACAAAAGAGTATTTCCTTGCTAAAGAAGGAATACTTATGATTGATAAAGATGCTGTTATACTTATAAATGATGTTTATCAATCAGAAGGAATAGAATAGGTGATTTTATGGATTTAATAAGAATAAAGAATGTGAAAAAAACATATAAAACAGGTACAACTGCAATATATGATATGGATTTAAGTATAAAAAAAGGAGAGTTTGTATTTGTTATAGGTTCTACTGGATGTGGTAAAAGTACATTGATTAAAATGCTTTATAGAGAAGAGAAACCAACTAGCGGAAAAATACTTGTAGGTGGACTTGATGTTGGTAAAATAAAAAATAGAAAAGTTTATAAATTAAGAAGAAAAATAGGTGTAGTTTTTCAAGATTACCATTTACTACCTAATTCAACAGCTTATGAGAATGTAGCATTTGCTCTTGAAGTATTAGGACTTCCTAAAGATGAAATACATGCAAAAGTTATGAAGGTTTTGGATTTAGTAGGTTTAAAAAGTAAAGCTAAGCAATATCCAAATCATTTATCAGGTGGAGAACAACAAAGAGTTGCTATTGCAAGAGCTATAGTAAACGGTCCTAAAATATTAATATGTGACGAACCTACAGGAAATCTAGATCCAAAAACTAGCTTAGAAATAATGGAGGTTTTGGAAGCAATTAATGAGTTAGGCACTACTATAATAATGGTTACACATGATATAGATATAGTTAATAAATTAAAGAAAAGAACAGTGTTATTAGATTCTGGTAGAATAGTTAAAGATTATAAGGAAGGAGAATATAAAAATGAAGGCATTTAGAATACTTGGTAGAAATATTCGAGATTCATTTAAAAGCGTTTTTAGAAATTTCTCATTATCTTTAGCTTCTATTTCTTGTATAACAATAACACTTATAGTAGTAGCTGTATCTTTTGTTTTATTTTTAAATGTAAATAATTTTACTGAAATAGTAGAAAAAGATGTAACAATAGTAGCATTCCTTGATGTAGATATAACAGAAGAAGAAAAAAATCAAGTTTATGATCAAATATTAACACTTGATAATGTAGAAAAAGAAAATGTAACTTATAGAGATAAAATGGATATAACAGATGAAATGATTAAATCATCAGATGTACTTAAAGGAGTAATGGAAGGATGGACTAGAGAAGAAAGTCCAATTCAAGATACATATCAAATTAAAGTGACTGATATTAATTTAATTAAAAAGACTGCTGATGAATTAAAAGATATAGATCATATAGCAGTTGTAAAATATGGCGAAGGTATGGTAGAACAACTTGTAGCTGTATTTGATATGGTAAGAAAAGTTTCTGTAGTAATTGTAGTAGCTCTTATAATAGTAACAGCATTCTTAATTACTAATACAATTAAAATAACAATAATGTCAAGAAAAAGAGAAATAGAGATTATGAGACTTGTAGGTGCTAGTAACATAAATATTAAAATACCATTTATATTTGAAGGATTGTTATTAGGTGCTCTTGGATCAATAATTCCAATAATTACTACTTTATATGGCTATACTGCTTTATATGATCATTTTGGTGGACAGTTATTTACACAATTTATTAAATTAATAGATCCAAATCCATTTATATACTTAATATCTCTTGTACTTTTAGCTATTGGTATGATAGTAGGTATGTTTGGAAGTGCTAAAGCAGTTAGAAAATATTTAAAGATATAATTTTTATATCTTTTTTTGTTGTATTTTTGTAGCTGGTATAGTACAATTATAGTGTTAGAAAGTAGTGATAATATGAAGTATGATTTAATAGTTGTTGGAATGGGTCCAAGTGCAGCATTCTTAGCTTATGAGTTAATAAAACTTAATAATTATAAAAATGTTTTATTAATAGATCAAGGTAAAAGTGTAGAAAAAAGAGTTTGTCCTATGGAAAAAGTAGGAAAATGTTTAAATTGTAAACCTTATTGTAATATAACATGTGGTTTTTCAGGAGCAGGTGCTTTTTCTGATGGTAAATTAAATTCATATCATTTATCATCTAGAGATAAAGATGGTAGTATATATCTAGGTGGTAATGATGGTGGCTATTTTAAAGAATATATGACTGAAAAAGAGATATATGATTTGTTAACATATACAGATAATGTATATTTAAGTTTTGGAGCTGATCCTAAATTACATGGAATAGATCATATGGATGAAATAAAGAAACTACAAGATAAAGCAAACAAACAAAATTTAAATTTAGTATCATATCCTATAAGACATTTAGGTACAGAAAAAGCACATATATTATATGGAAAAATAGAAAAGTCTTTATTAGATCATGATATAAATATGTTATTTGAAACAGAGGTAAAAAATTTAATAATAGAAAATAATCAAGTTAAAGGTGTAAAAATACATAAAATAAAAGAAGATAAAAATGAAGAAATATATTCAGATAAAGTAGTTCTTGCAGTAGGTAGAAAAGGAGCATCATGGCTTAGTGATATTTGTAAGGAACATAATATAGAAACTAAAATGGGTAGTGTAGATATAGGTATTCGTTATGAGTTACCAGATAAAATAATGTCAAAAATAAATGAATATATGTATGAAGGAAAGTTTATAGGTAGACCGTTCCCTTATGGAGATAAAGTTAGAACTTTTTGTCAAAATCCAAGTGGTTTTGTATCAGCTGAGGTATATGATAATGGATTAACACTTGTAAATGGACATTCATATAAAAACAGAAAAAGTACTAATACAAACTTAGCTATATTAGTATCTCATCACTTTACATATCCATTTGATAAACCAATTGAATATGGTGAAAATGTCGCACAAAATCTAAATAGATTAGGTGGAAATTCTATAATGGTTCAAAGATTAGGAGATATATATAGGGGAAGAAGAACATGGGAAGATGATTTAAAAAATAACTCAGTACAACCAACATTAAAAGGTGCAGTGCCAGGAGATTTAACATATGGATTAGGCTATAGAACAATGACAGATATATTACAATTTATAAAGGATGTAGATAAAGTAGTAGAAGGATTTGCTCATCCCGATAATTTACTATATGGTCCAGAAATCAAATTTTATAGTAATGAGGTAGTACTTGATAAACATTTTATGACGAGTGTTAAAGGACTATATTCAATAGGTGATGGTGGAGGACTTACAACAGGTCTTATGATGGCATCATGTGCTGGTGTAAAAATGGCTAGAATACTAACAGAAAAAGATTGAAATTTCAATTCTTTTTTAGTATAATTGTAATAGTTAAAGTAAGAAAGTGGGAATCAAATGAAAAAAGGATTTACATTAATAGAACTTTTAGCAGTTATAGTAATACTAGCCATTATCGCACTAATTGCGACTCCAATAGTATTAGATATAATAGATGATAGTAAAAATTCTAGTAGAAAAAGAAGTCAAGAATTGTATGTAGAAAGCTTAAATCAAGCAGTTGCTAGAAAACAATTAAATGGTGAAATATTAAGTGATGGAGTATATTCAATAAAAGAGTTGGAAGCTACAATAAAAGGTGAAATTCCAGAAGATGGTTATGTATATATAAAAGATGGGACTGTAGCGCAATATCATTTAAGATATAAAAGTGGTGTGGTACAGTATAATTTAAATAAAATAGAATTAGAAAAAGATATTTTGAGTAATACAGATCCATTTAGTATAAGTGCAGTAACACTTTCATTTGATGAAACATTAGAAATTAATTTTTATGTAAAAAAGACAGAAATGGACAAATATAGTGATGTATATATACTTATAGAGAATAAAGAAAAGTTTGATTCTACTAGTCCAAAGCAAGAATTTCTAAAAGAATATAGTGAAAAGGGAGAGTATTATGTGTTTACATATACTGCAATTTGTTTTGAAGAATTTACAAACGAACAAACAGTAACTCTTATAGGTAAAAGTAATAATGTAGAAAAGAAAACACAAATAGAATATAATGTATCTGATTATATAAATAATATTATAATTAAAGCTGATACAAGTGATAGAAGTAAAAAAATATTAGTTGCTTTAGTTGATTTTGCTTCATCTACTCAAACTCTTTTTAAATATAGGAGTGATAATTTAGTTAAAATTAAAAATCCGGAAAATTTAGCTTATAAAAGTTCATATGGAATATTAAACGAAGAAGCAATAAATCTTTTAAATAATTTAGACCAGTTATCAGCAGATATTCAAAATTTAGATAATGCTCCAGAAGCTTTTTCTGGTTCAATTCAAAATTATGATTTCGTAGTATCTAATTCTTTTTCTATAATTGATGCTATAGGTTATAATGTAGCGGAAACAAAGAAAATTTCTGGTGTATTATATTTTTCAAAAGATTCCTACGATAGAATGATGGCAAATGGTGTAGATTATAACTTAATGACTGTAGACTCAAAGTATGTAAAAAAGATAATAAATATTAATACATTCGAAGACAAATATAGTTTAGCTGATGAAGGGGATCTCTATATTTTATTTAATTATAGATTTAATTTAAGTAATGCAAAAGAACAAATATATCGTAGAACATATTATAAAGATGGAAATAGTTATAGGTATAGTGACGTAAAAATAGTTAGTTTAGCTCATATACTTAAAACTAAACTTGATACTGTAACAGATGAAACTAAAAAAGCTACTTTTACTAATATGGCAAATTTAATCGCACTTTTATAAAAGATTGTTTAATCAATCTTTTTTTTAATATTTAAATGTGTTAAAATATATATAGATTGGAGGGTTATTTATGGTAAATGTACTTCCTGCAGATACTTTTATAGTAGTTAATAAGACTATGTTAAATGATTCTGATAGAAATTTACTTATGTTATTGTATCAACCAATAATAGGATCACAGGCTATAAGTTTGTATTATACTTTATGGTCTTATTTAGATAAATCAGAATTATTATCGAATGAATGGACACATCATCATATATTAAGGGATATGATGATTAGCAGTTCTGAATTTATAGATGCTAAAATAAAATTAGAAGCAATAGGTCTTATTAAAACATATTTAAAAAAAGGTAATATAAATAATTTTGTATATGAAATATATTCACCTATAAGTGCATTTGAATTTATAAATAATCCAATACTTAACATGGCTTTATTTAATGCAGTAGGTAAGTTGGAGTATGAAAGAATAGTAGGATTCTTTAAAATCCCTAAAATAAACTTAAGAGAATATGAAGATACAACTAGTAAATTTAGTGATGTTTTCGCATTCTCATCAGTACCTTTAAATGATAATTTAATATATGATATAAAAAAATCTAATTATAGAAAATTAGAAATATTATCTAAAATAGATATTAATACTATATTGGAATTTATAAGTGATGAAATGTTAAATAAAAAATCGCTTACAAAAGATATGAAAGACTTTTTATATAAAATATCATATATATATAATTATGATAATGATGATATGGTAGAACTTATTAGAAATTCTATATCAGATAGACATACAATAGATAAAAAATTATTACAAGAAAATGCTAGCAAATATTATAGGTATGATAATATGGGTAAATTACCTAGTATAATATATAAAAATCAACCAGAATATTTAAGAAAAGAAAAATTAGATACATCTAATAGATCTCGTATGATTCATTTATTTGAAACAACTAGTCCATATGATTTTATAAAAAGTAAATATAAAACAGGTAATCCAACTAGTAGTGATTTATCTATAGTATCTTATTTATTAATAGATTTAGATTTAAAACCTGGAGTAGTTAATGTTCTTGTTGATTATGTACTTAGAATAAATAATAATAAATTAATTAAATCTTTTGTAGAGGTAATAGCTTCACAATGGAAGAAAAGTGGTATAGAAACAGTAGAGGATGCTATGAACATAGCTGAAGAAGAATATAAAAAGAAAAAAACAATAAGTACTAAGATAACAAAAAGAGTTGTTAATACAACTCCAGAATGGATGAATAAAGAAATAAAAGAAAATAGAGCTACAGAAGAAGAAATTAAGAAACTAGAAAGTCGTATGAAGAGGAGTTAATTATGCACAATATTCTTGATAATATAGATGATATAAATTTAAATAAGTTAGATTTAGACACTGAATATAAAAAGGCTTTATCTAATCCAAATTTTAAGTTAATAACTAAAAATTTAAAAATAAAAGATGAAGAATTAAAAAAATATACTTCAATATTAGAAGAATGTTCTAAAGAATTTGAACATTGTAAAAATTGCAAAAATTTATTAGATTGTTTAAATAAAGTAGAAGGTTTTTGTTACATACCGGTAAATGTTAATGGAAACTTATGTTTTACTTATAAAGCATGTAAATATAAAGAAGCTATAATAAATAAGAATAAACATTTAAATAATATAAAGTTCTTTAATACACCAGAGTATGTAAAAGAAGCAACACTTGATAATATATATAAAACAGATAAAAATAGATTTAAAACTATTAATTGGTTAATGGATTTTTTAGATAAATTTGAAAATAATGAAAAATGTAAAGGACTTTATTTACATGGAAATTTTGGATGTGGTAAAACATATTTAATAGCAGCTATCTTTAATGAATTAGCTAAAAAGAATTATAAAAGTTGTATAATTTTTTGGCCGGAATTTTTAAGACAAGCATTTTATGATGATTTTAAACAAAAATTTGAATATGTAAAAAAAGTACCTTTGCTTTTAATAGATGATATAGGTGCAGAAGGATTGACAGCTTGGAATAGAGATGAAATATTATGTCCTTTATTGCAATATAGAATGGATAATAATTTAACTACATTTTTTACATCTAATTTAAATTTAAAAGAACTAGAATCACATCTTTCTAATTCTAAAAATGGAGTAGATGAAGTTAAAGCAAAAAGGATTATATCTAGAGTAGAACAATTAACAGATGATTTAGAAATGATTAGTGAGAATTTAAGAAAGTGATTGATTAATCAATCCTTTTTTAGTATAATAAATATAGTTAAAATAAGAAGGTAGGGATAAGAATGAATAAAAATAACACCTGGGGGGGGGTATCTAGTTATACAATAACCTTACTCGAACGTATAAATAGAAAGAGGAAAAATATGAAAAAAGGATTTACATTAATAGAATTACTCTCAGTAATAGTAATACTTGCAATCATCGCATTAATCGCAACTCCAATAGTATTAGATATAATAGAAAATACTAGAGTAACATCACAAAAACGTAGTATAGAAATGTATGTAGCTGCAGTAGAAAACGCA
>OIYS01001725.1_pt1 | contig 10349 bp, 8 predicted proteins | sample 1588271 | NCBI WGS metagenome assembly OIYS01 (sample SAMN03283286) | human gut metagenome | biome: human-associated habitat; material: feces | host: Homo sapiens | place: Peru | collected 2012
TGGCCTATGGCCTGGCGGCGGCGCAGGAGCGGGGCGCACTGTTCATCGGCCCCGGCACGCCGGTTTACGCCGGTATGGTCGTGGGCGTTTGCAGCCGCAACGAGGATATGACCGTGAACGTCTGCAAGAAGAAGCAGCTGACCAATATGCGCGCCGCCGGTTCTGACGAAGCCCTCCGGCTGACGCCTCCCCGCATCCTCTCTCTGGAGCAGTGCCTGGAATTCCTGGCGGACGACGAGCTGCTGGAATGCACGCCCAAGAGCCTGCGCATCCGCAAGCGGGAGCTGGATCACGCGGCCCGTATGCGCAACCTGATGAAGAAGCGCGCTCAGGACAACGCCTGAATCCGGTGAAGATCCGATTTTTACCGGTCTGCGTTCTGCTGGCGCTGCTGCTGACGGGCTGCGGCCACGCCGCGCCTGAAACCACTGCGCCCGCATTGCCGGAAACGCAGGCCGCTGCGACGCATCCGACCCAAACGTCTCAGCCAGAGACCCTTCCCTCGGAAACGCAGCCCGGGGAGGAACACTTTCTTCTGACCTTCGCGGGGGACTGCACCTTCGGCAGCAACCCGACCAACTATTACGCGGAATCCGGCTTTATCAAGACCGTGGGCGATGACTACGCCTATCCCTTCGCCAACGTGATCGACTATTTCGCGGGCGACGAGTTCTCCATGGTGAATCTGGAAGGCCCCCTGTGCGACGAGGGTAACCCCATGCAGAAGAAGCATGTGTTCCATGGCCCCACGGCTTACGTAAACTGCCTGACGGAGAATTCCATCGAGGCCGTGACCGTGGCCAACAACCATTCCATGGACTATGGCGCAAACGGCTACGCGTCCACGCTGGCGGTGCTGGAGCATGCGGGCGTCCCCTACGTGGAGCGGGACAGCACCGCCGTGGTCACCACGGGCAGCGGCCTGACCATCGGGCTGTATGCCGCCGTGTACTACAAGCTGGATGTGGCGGACATGACCGCAAAGATTGCTGCCCTGCGGGAGCAGGGGGTGGACTTAATCATCTTCGCCCCCCACTGGGGCGTGGAGGGTACATACCACCCCACCGAAGAACAGAAGCAGGTAGGTCACGCCGCCATTGACGCCGGTGCGGACATCGTGTTCGGTTCCCATCCCCATGTTTTGCAGCCCATTGAGGAATACGGCGGCGGTATCATTTTCTACTCTCTGGGGAATTTCAGCTTCGGCGGAAACGGCGCTCCCAAAGACTATGACACGGCGCTGGTGCAGCAGGAGGTCATCCGGGACGCGGAGGGAAAGGTCAGATTGGGACAACTGACCATCGTACCCGCCAGCGTCAGCTCCGTCGCCGAACGGAATAATTTCCAGCCGACCCCCTACGAGCCGGGGACGGAAGAATACAATCGCGTCCTTTCCAAGCTGGATGAAACCTTTTCCGGCCCGAATTTGAAAATTGACTGACGGAAGAACGAAAAAAAGATTGACCAAACCGCGTTCTTCGGTTATAATAAACGGGTATGACCGTAGTATCGGTCTGAATTTGTGTTGCTGCGGCCGAAAGGCTGTTGAGCATATTGTATTTTGACAGGAGGTGTATCTTAGATGAAGCGTACCTACCAGCCCAGCAAGCGTCACCGTTCCATGGTTCACGGTTTCCGCCAGAGAATGGCTACTTCCAACGGCCGCAAGGTTCTGGCCCGCCGTCGTGCGAAGGGCCGCAAGGTTCTGTCCGCCTGATGCGTATGTCCGTGGGTTACTAGGGTGCATCTGAAAACTGTCAAAATGCCCAATCAGCGGGTCTTTTGCCCTGCGCCGCGCCATTTTTCCTTGAAATACAACAAGTATTCCTGTGGAAAAATGGCTTGCTCAGGACAAAAATCCCTCGCTGCCGGTCATTTCGCCAGTTTTCAGATACACCCTAGAGCGGAAAACGCGCTTAAGAGCGAAACGGGAGCTACAGCGGGGTGAATGGAACGTTCGCCCCGCTCCCTTTTTAGCGAGGAAACAGTATGAAGTATTCAACCAGCCTGAAGCTCAACCATATTTTCAGGCGCCTGTATCACACCTCCGGCTTTGCCGACGGCCTTCTGGTGCTTTACGCCAGAAAGAACCGCACGGACGGGAACCGGGTGGGCGTCACCGTCAGCAAAAAGCTGGGCAAAGCCCACGTTCGCAACCGCACCCGCCGCCGCATCCGGGAGGTCTACCGCCTGAACGAGGAAAAGTTCCAGCCCGGCTGGGACATCGTGGTGGTGGCAAGGACGAAGGCCGTGGAGGCTCCCTTTGAGAAGCTGACGGCAAGCTATCTCACCCTTGCGAAAAAAGCAGGGCTTCTGAAGAAAGTAGAGACTTAAGCTGCGGTTATGAAGAAGATGTTTCTCAAACTCATTCGGTTTTATCAGCGCTGGATCTCTCCGGCGTTTCCGGCACGGTGCCGGTTTCGCCCCACCTGTTCCGCTTATGCCTACGAAGCCATCAGTAAGTACGGTATCCTCAAGGGCGGCTGGCTTGCCCTGAAGCGGTTTTTGCGGTGCAATCCCTTCTACCGCGGGGATATCTATGACCCGGTACCATGACCATGAATCTCTAAGGAGGAAAGGCAATGTTTCTCGCATTCCAATTATCGGACATCATAACCGTGCCGTTTGGGTGGCTGCTGTCAGTCCTGTATGAAACGACCCACAACTACGGCGTCGCCATGATCCTGTTCGCCGTCATCGTGCAGCTGATCCTGCTGCCCCTGAACGCGAAGTCCAAGAAGAGCATGATGAAGATGTCCCGTCTGACGCCCAAGATGCAGGCCATCCAGCAGAAATACGCGGATGACCCCCAGCGTCAGAATCAGGCCATTCAGGAACTTCAGAAATCCGAGGGCGTTTCCATGGGCGGCGGCTGCCTGTGGAGCTTCATTCCGATTCTGATTCTGTTCCCCCTGTTCGCCGTTATCCGCCAGCCCATCACCTACATCCTGATGCAGTCCGCCGACACGGCGAAGCAGATCGTGGAGGTCATTAAGACGGCTGCGCCGGATATGTTCACTTCCAATGCTGCCTACGAGCAGGTCGTCGCCGCGCAGCTGATCCCCCAGTACGCGGCTGAACTGCGCGCCGCCATCCCCGACATCAGCGAGACCGTTCTCGCCGGCATCAATTTCGATTTCCTGGGCATTAATCTGGGCGCAGTGCCCCAGTTCAATGTCTTCTCCGCCAGCTGGGTGTGGGACTGGGCGCACATCGGTGCGTTCCTCATCGCCCTGACCTCTGCCGCCTGTCAGCTGCTGCAGATGGTCATCAGCCAGAAGACCAACGACTCCGTCATCACCGACGAGAAGGGCGTTCAGGACAAGGAGACCGCCAAGAATTCCCAGCAGAACCAGTCCATGAAGGTCATGATGTGGATGATGCCCCTGATGTCTCTGTGGATCGGCTTCACCGTTTCCGCCGGACTGTCCCTGTACTGGTTCATCGGCGGCGTGGTGAGAATGATCTCCGACCCCATTATGACCAGCCACTACCGCAAGATCTATGACGCGGAGGATGCCGTGCGCCTGCAGAAGGCGCTGGAGCAGGAGCGCATCGAAGCCGAGAAGGAGCGCGTCCGCGCCGAGCGCCGTGCCTCCAATCCCGACGGCATCACCGCCAACACCAGCAAGAAGAAGCTGGAAAAGCAGCAGCGGGATCAGGAGCAGGCCGCCAAGGCCGCGGCTGCCAAGGAGTACGCCGCCCGGAAGGGCATTGTGGAGGAAGCCGCGAGGGAGGAAAACGCGCCTCTGTCCGGTGTCTCCGACCGCCCCTTCTGCAAGGGCCGCAACTATGACCCTGACCGCTACGCGCCCAAGTCTATGGAGGAATAAGCCATGGAAAAGTCGATTATCACTTCCGGCAAGACCATCGATCTTGCCATTGAATCCGCGCTGAGCCAGCTGGGGCTGGATCGTGACAGCGTGTCCGTCACGGTGCTGCAGCAGGCCAAGTCCGGTTTTCTGGGCTTCGGTGCCCAGAGCGCCAAGGTGCAGGTGACTTACGAAGTCCCCGACCCCGTGCCGGAGAAGGAAGAAAAGCCCAAGAGCGCTCTGGGAAGCGCCTCCCGCTCCAAGCCCAAGGCCCCTGCCGCCCCGGTGAAGAAGCCGGAAGCCCCTCAGCCGCCCAAGGCCGAGCCGCCGAAGCCCGCCCCCCAGCCCGCTCCCACACCCGCACCTGCAAAGCGCCCTGAGCCGCCCAAGCAGGACAGGCCCCGTCCTCCCAAGCCCCCCCGGCCGGAGAAGCCCAAGGCGCCCGCCGCTCCCAAGACCTACACTCCCGCCGAACCCGGTTCCGTGGAGGAGAAGATCGAAGTCTTCATCAAGGGCCTGCTGGAACACATGGATTCCAACGCCGTTCCCCACTGCTGGAAGGACGAGGGCAATACGTATAAGGTTGATCTGGTGGGCGACGATCTGGGTTACCTGATCGGCCGCCGGGGCGACACGCTGGACGCCATTCAGCATCTGACCAACTACACCATCAACCGGGATGTGGAAGGCCACATCCGCGTCAACGTGGATGCGGAGTGCTACCGGGAGAAGCGGGAGGAGAGTCTGCGCCGCTACGCCCGGAAGAAGGCGCAGCAGGTGCTGAAAGCCCGCCGCCGCACCACTCTGGAGCCCATGAACGCCTACGAGCGCCACGTGATCCACGCCGCGCTTCAGGACATGGAGAACATCACCACCCACTCCACCGGCGTAGAACCCAACCGCCGCGTGGTGATCGAGTACGTGAGATAAGAGATAAACGAAAATCGGCACCCGGAAACGGGCGCCGATTTTTTACTGCAAAAAACATTTGAAATTTTTCGCCCCATCCGTTATAATAAGGCCACAGCGTGTGGCGTTTCTGCGTAAATCCGGTTGCAGAAACGCCGCACGCATTTTTTGCGGAAATGGGTGAGAGACGGAGAGTGACGGAGAATTTTATAGGGAAATCGTGCGGCAGAAATGCGTAAGTCCGGATTTTAACGGACTTACGCAATTTTTTGTTTCAAAGAAAGGTGAATGATATGGAAACAGGAAATCAGTTTTTGGGAACGGAGCGTGTCGGAAAGCTCATGGGGCAGTACGCCGTTCCCTGCATTATCTCGCTGCTGGTGGGGGCACTGTATAACATCGTCGATCAGATCTTCATTGCAAACGCCAGCTATTTAGGCTCCTACGGCAACGCGGCCAATACCGTGGTTTTCCCGCTGACGGTAGTGGCGCTGGCCATCGCGGTCATGGTCGGCGACGGCTGCTGTGCCTTCGTCAGCATGGCGCTGGGCAGGAACGAAATAGATGACGCCAGACGCAGCGTCGGCAACGCCGTCGTATTGACCGTGGCAGGCAGCCTTGTCCTAACGGCTCTGTACCTCATTTTCGCGGACGGCATCATTGCCATGTTCGGCGGCACGGTCAATGCGGAAACGTTCCGCTGTTCTCAGGAATACTTCTTCTACATCACGCTGGGCATTCCGTTTTACATGTTCGGTCAGGCCATGAACCCCGTCATCCGCGCCGACGGCAGCCCGCGGTTCGCCATGATCTCCACACTGGCGGGCGCGGTCATCAACATCATTCTCGACCCCATTTTCATTTTCATCTGCGAATGGGGCATGATGGGTGCGGCCGTGGCGACGGTCATCGGGCAGGTGGCGACGGCGCTGCTTGCCGTGTGGTATCTGCTGCACATGAAGATCATCAAGCCCGCGCCCGGCGACTATGCCCTGCGGGGGCATATCTGCGGGCGGACGCTGGCGCTGGGCATTACCAGCTTCCTGTCCCAGATCAGTCTGGTCGCGGCCATGGCGGCAATCAACAATATGCTCCGCAAATACGGGGCACTGGACCCGGTGTTCGGGCAGGAGCAGTACGCTCAGATCCCCATGGCGGTGGTCGGCATCGTGATGAAGTTCTTCCAGATCGTCATATCCATCGTGGTCGGCATGGCAGCGGGCTGCATCCCTATTGTGGGCTACAACATGGGCGCGGAGAAAAAGATGCGTGTCCGGGAGCTGTTCACCAGACTGCTGATCGCCGAAGCGCTGGTGGGTGCGGCGGCGCTGGTGCTGGCCGAGGGCTTCCCCCGGCAGCTGATCGCCATTTTCGGCGCGGCCAATGAGAGCAGCTACTATACCGATTTTGCCGTCAAAGCCTTCCGTGTGTACCTGTGCATGATGGTGCCGGCCTGCGTTAACAAGGCGTGCTTCATCTTTTTGCAGGCGGTGGGCAAGGCGCTTCCCTCCACGCTGCTATCCATGTTCCGGGAGGTGGTGTTCGGCGTCGGATTCGCGCTGCTGCTGCCGGTGTTCTTCGGGCTGGACGGCGTGCTGTATTCCATGCCGGTCTCGGATGTCCTGACCTTTCTCATCTCGGCGGTCATCATAGGGAAAACCTACCGGGAACTGAATGCGTAAAACCTGAAAAGGCGCTGTCTCACGGTTTTGTGAGACAGCGCCTTTTATGGAGGAAGGGGAGTTATCTGAAGTATTTGACCGCCGCTTCAAACATGCGGATGTTGTACTCGCCGGGGACGTTCTTGTACAAGCCGGAGCCGATGCGCTCGCTGTGGCCCATTTTGCCGAAGACCCGGCCGTCGGGGGACGTGATGCCCTCGATGGCGTACAGAGAGCCGTTGGGGTTGAAGTGGACGTCGGCGGTGGCATTGCCGTCCAGATCAACGTACTGGGTGGCGATCTGGCCATTGGCCGCCAACTGGCGGATCAGTTCCTCGGAGGCAAGGAACTTGCCCTCGCCGTGGGAGATGGGGACATTGTACACGTCGCCCACGTTGGTCAGCGCCAGCCACGGGGATTTGTTGGAGGCGACCCGGGTGCGGACGATACGGCTCTGGTGGCGGGAGATGTTGTTGAAGGTCAGGGTGGGGCAGGTCTCGTCGGTGTCGATGATTTTGCCGTAGGGCACCAGACCCAGCTTGATCAGCGCCTGAAAACCGTTGCAGATGCCGCACATCAAACCGTCCCGCTGCTCCAGAAGGGCGGTGACGCCCTCCTTGACGGCGGCGTTGCGGAAGAACGCGGTGATGAACTTGCCGGAGCCGTCCGGCTCGTCGCCGCCGGAGAATCCACCGGGGATGAACACCATCTGGGCGGTTTTCAGTTCCTCTGCGAACCGCTCCACGCTGCGGGCAATCCCGTCGGCGCTCAGGTTGTTGATGACGATGATCTCCGGCTCCGCCCCCGCGTCCCGGACGGCCTTGGCGGAGTCGTATTCGCAGTTGGTGCCGGGGAAGGCGGGGATCAGCACCTTGGGCTTGGCAACCTTGACGGCGGGGGCTTTCCGCTGGGTGGCCTCATAGGAGAAGGTCTCCATGCTCTGCGCCGGGGTGGGGATGTTGCAGGCGTAGACGGATTCCAGCTTGTCTTCGTAGGCGCCGAGAACCTGAGTCTGGGACAGGGCTTCTCCGTGATAGGAGAAGCTGCCGTCAGCGGTGGTGACGCCAAGAACTTTGCCCACGATGCCGTCCGCCATTTCCAGCACGAAGCTGCCGTAGGTGTAGCCGAACAGCTCGTCAAGAGTCAGCGCGTCGTCAAAGGCGAAGCCCAAGCCGTTGCCGAAGCCCATCTTCATCACGGCCTCCGCAATGCCGCCCATGCCGGGGGTGTAGGCGGCCACGGCCTTGCCGCTGCGAAGGAGTTTGGTGACGGTGTCGAAGGTTTCCAGCAGGGATGCGGTTTCGGGCAGACCGTTTTCGTCGTAGGTGGGGGTCAGCAGGCAGACCTTATGACCCGCGGCCTTGAATTCGGGGGAGACGACTTCGCCGGTCTTGCCGGTGGTGACGGCGAAGGAGACCAGCGTGGGCGGAACATCCAGCTTCTCGAAGGAACCGGACATGGAGTCCTTGCCGCCGATGGCGCCGATGCCCAGCTCCATCTGCGCCCGGAACGCACCCAGCAGCGCGGCAAGGGGCTTGCCCCAGCGCTTGGGGTCCTTGCCGAGGCGCTCAAAATACTCTTGGAAGGTCAGGTAGGTGTCCTCGAAGGACGCGCCGGAGGCGATCAGCTTACACACAGACTCCACCACGGCCAGATACGCGCCGTGATAGGGAGAAGCGGAGGTGATGAAGGGGTTATAGCCGAAGGCCATGAAGGAGCAGTCGTCGGTGTGCTTTTTCTCCACGGAGATTTTCTGCACCATGGCCTGAATGGGGGTGAGCTGATATTTTCCGCCGAAGGGCATCAGCACGGTGCCCGCGCCGATGGTGGAGTCGAACCGCTCGGACAGGCCCCGCTTGGAGCAGGTGTTCAGGTCGGAAGCCACGGCGAGGAAGTTCTCGGCGAAGCTGCCGGTCACGGTCTTGCCGTAGCTCTGCGCCTTCTCGGCGGCGGCGTCCATGTGCTTGGCCGCGCCGTTGGAGTTCAGGAACTCCCGGCTGATGTCGCAGATTTTTTTGCCGTTCCAGTTCATCACCAGACGGGGGCTTTCCGTGACCACGGCCACGGGGATGGCGTTCAGGTTCTCCGTGGCGGCCAGTTCGAGGAACCGCGCCGCGTCCTTCGCTTCCACGACCACGGCCATCCGCTCCTGAGATTCGGAGATGGCCAGCTCGGTGCCGTCCAGACCGTCATATTTCTTGGGAACGGCGTTCAGGTCAATTTCCAGACCGTCGGCCAGCTCGCCGATGGCCACGGACACGCCGCCCGCGCCAAAGTCGTTGCAGCGTTTGATGAGGCGGGAGGCTTCGCCGTTGCGGAACAGGCGCTGGAGCTTCCGCTCCTCGGGGGCGTTGCCCTTCTGCACCTCGGAGCCGCAGGTTTCCACCGACTGCTGGGTGTGAGCCTTGGAGGAACCCGTCGCGCCGCCGATGCCGTCCCGGCCGGTGTTGCCGCCCAGCAGGATGACCACGTCGCCGGGGTTGGGGCGCTCCCGGCGGACATTTTCCGCGGGGGCGGCGGCGATGACCGCGCCGATCTCCATGCGCTTGGCGGCGTAGCCGGGATGGTAAATCTCATCCACAATGCCGGTGGCAAGGCCGATCTGGTTGCCGTAGGAGGAATAGCCCGCGGCGGCGGTCTGGCAGAGCTTCCGCTGGGGAAGCTTGCCGGGCAGGGTGTCCTTCAGGGAAGCCCGGGGGTCGCCCGCGCCGGTGACCCGCATGGCCTGGTGGACATAGGCTCTGCCGGACAGAGGATCCCGGATGCAGCCGCCGATGCAGGTGGCGGCACCGCCGAAGGGCTCGATTTCCGTGGGATGGTTGTGGGTCTCGTTCTTGAACATCAGCAGCCAGTCCTGGTCTTCGCCGTTTACCGTGGCGGTGACGTGGATGGAGCAGGCGTTGATTTCCTCGCTCTCGTCCAGCTCAGGAAGCTTGCCCTGTTTTTTCAGGTATTTCGCGCCGATGGTGGCAATGTCCATGAGGGTCTGGGGGCGCTGGGCGGCTTTTTCCTCGCCGTAGACTGCCACCCGGGCGGCCAGGTACTGCTCATAAGCCGCCTGCACCCCGGCATCGTGAATGGTGATGCTGTCCAAATGGGTGGAGAAGGTGGTGTGGCGGCAGTGGTCGGACCAGTAGGTGTCCACCACCCGAATTTCGGTGATGGTGGGATCCCGGTGCTCGGTGTCCCGGAAGTAGGCCTGGAGGAATTTCAGATCGTCCAAATCCATGGCAAGCCCCAGCTGCTCCAGAAGCGCGGCCAATGCGCGCTCATCCATGGAGGTGAAGCCCTCCACGGTGGCAACGGTTTCGGGAGCGTCGTAGTGAACCGCCAGGGTTTCCGGCATGTCCAGAGAAGCCTCCCGGCTTTCCACGGCGTTGATGACGTATTTCTTGATGGCAGCCAGCTCTTCGCCGGAAATATCTCCGGTGAGCACATAGACCTTGGCGGTACGCACGGCAGGCCGGTTGCCCTGGGAAATGATCTGAATGCACTGGGCGGCGGAGTCCGCCCGCTGGTCGTACTGACCGGGCAGAGGCTCCACGGCGAAGACGATCTGCCCCTGGGGAGCCTGGAAGCTCACGTTATCCACCTGGGGCTCGGAGAACACGGTGTTCACCGCGTAACGGAAGAGCTGCTCATCGATGTTTTCCGCATCGTACCGATTCAGAATCCGAAGCTCTTTCAGCCCCTTGATCTGCAAAAAGTCCCGGATCTGGCCAAGAAGACCCTGAGCCTCCTGGGTCTGCCCCGGCTTTTTCTCTACATAAACCCGATATACCATATGGCGTCCTCCCTTATTTCCCGGCCTGCAAGGCTCGCTGACCGATGTCGCTTCTGCGGTAGGCTCCCTCGAATTTCACCTCGCCTGCCAGCCGGTAAGCCTCCCGGATGGCTTCCGCCAAAGAATCCGCCACGGCGGTGGTGCCGGTGACCCGGCCGCCGGAGGTCAGAAGCTTCCCATTTT
>OIYS01001726.1_pt1 | contig 10341 bp, 8 predicted proteins | sample 1588271 | NCBI WGS metagenome assembly OIYS01 (sample SAMN03283286) | human gut metagenome | biome: human-associated habitat; material: feces | host: Homo sapiens | place: Peru | collected 2012
GCTGAGAGGACATATCACCGATCCCCGTGAGGTAATGGATTGACTGCTGCATAATAGAAAGGAGAAAACTCAGTTATGATCAGAGATTTCATTCAGGGTCGAGCATGGAAATTCGGCTCAAATGTCAGCACAGACTCTATCGCGCCGGGACGCTTGCTTTCCTTGCGGGCTAATCCCGCCGAATATGCGAAGCATGTATTGGAGGATGCTCGGCCAGATTTCGTCAAGGGCGTTAAAGCAGATGACTTTATTGTTGCTGACCGGAATTTTGGCTGCGGCTCGAGCCGTGAGATTGCCCCACTCATCATCAAACTCTCCGGCGTGGGGGCAGTTCTTTCCAAATCTTTCGGCCGTATTTTCTACCGCAATGCCATAAACAACGGAATGCTTATCATTGAGTGTGATACCGATCGCATTGACGAAGGCGATGAACTTTTTGTAGACGTAAAGAACCGTGTCATCAGGAAAGTCAACGATCCCGACTTTTCTATGCCCTTCACGCTGTCCGACAAAGAGATCAAGATTGTCAGTGAGGGTGGATTACTGAACTATATTGAGAAATATAATTCTTTGGACATTTAAATTATGGCTGACGAATTGAAAATTTTATCACAATTTATCTGCAGTTTCTCTCTCGATCAGATGACCCCCGACGTAATTCAGCGCACAAGGGGTTGTGTTTTGGATACTCTGGGTGCTGCTTTGGGTGCGTCCGGCTCCTGTGAGGTACGCAAAATTGCAGAGTGTTATAGCAAATGGACTGGGTTAGGTACGAATGGTAACTCCGCCGCGCTTTGGGGTCTTGGGTGTCGCGCCAATCTTCTCTCCGCCTTGATGATTAACGGTCTGATGTCCCATGAGTTGGAACTGGATGATGTGCATACCCAGTCCAAGTCCCACATCGGTGCTGTTGTCATTCCCTCCGCATGGACGATTGCCGATGCCATCAGCAGCTCCGGCAAGGAACTGTTGGAAGCTGTCATTGTTGGTTACGAGGTCATGGGGCGTGTCGGTATGGGTATGGATGTTGCAAGCAACCGGAAGCGCGGTTGGCACACCACCGGCATCGTCGGGCCGTTCGGCGCAGCAGCGGCAGCGGCAAAGCTTCTGAACCTGGATGAGAGGCAGACGCTTTCCGCGCTCGGCATGGCTGGCACGCAATCTGCCGGCCTGTGGGCATTTTTGGAAGAAGGCTCCACCTGTAAAAAACTCCACCCTGCCCGCGCCGCAGTCAACGGAGTTAGTGCCTGTCTTCTGTCTCGCTGTGGAATGACCGGTCCTGCACATATTCTTGATGCAAAGGACGGAGGGCTTTATCGTGCCGTTAGCGACAACTATGATCTGTCACGCCTTACCGAAGGCCTGGGACAGAGCTTTGAGATCATGAAGATTGATAAAAAGCCCTATCCCTGTTGCCGCACCACACACCACGCAATTGATGCAGCATTGGAGCTACGCAATGGTCTGCGTCCGGAAGAGATTGCCTTTGTGCTGGTTGAGACCTATGACATAGGAGTTCTTCAATGCGGTTTTTCAAAGTATCCCGAAAGCTCCGTCGAGGCAAAATTCAGCATTCCGTATACATGTGCCGCTGCGTTTGTTTTTGGAAAGCTCACTCTTTCCGAATTTTCCGATGAAGCTCTCCATAATCAAGAGGTGAAGAGAATTGCCAACGCCACAACGGTGGTAGCAGACCCATTCTTTACGCAAAGATATCCAAAGCGTTGGGGCAGCCGTATGACAGTCACTCTAAGGAACGGAACAGAAAAAACCTGTCAGATCGATGATATGTCCGGCAGCGTTTCTGCGCCGCTTTCACCTGAACAGGAAGAGAAAAAATTTCTTGGTCTTGTCGAGCCGCTTCTCGGCAGTAATAAAGCCGCTGCTCTTTGCGGCAAAATTGGGAATATCGAAACGCTTAATGTATTACCTGATATTTCCTGATGAGGCGCGATCAGGATAAAAAAAACCGGCACATTTAGCTTTTTCTGAGCAAACTGTGCCGGTTTTTGAGTTAGGGTTAAAGCGTAAGGGAATCCGGGGTCTTGGTAAACATCTCTATGCCGTTTTCAGTAATAAGGATCTCATCCTCTATATTATAGGTCTGACGACGAGAGCTGTAGAAGGGGTATTCAATGCACAGCACCATGCCCGGCTCAAATGTACGGGTTTCCTTCGGGCCGATAAAAGGTGCTTCTTCGCCGGTAATATCGCAACTAATGGAATGACCGAAATGTCCTCTTACATAACCGGGAATATTGATGGTATTGTTGACGCCTTCAAATACATCGCAGAAGCGAACGCCAGGGCCAATATGAGCTTTGGCATATTCGTAGCCCTTATAAAGCTCGGCATACAGAGCTTCCCTTTCGGGAAGTGTCCTGCCGCCAACGGCATAGGTACGAGCAAGGTCTGACTTGTAACCATCGGCATACGGGCCGCCATCCAGACGAACCAGATCGCCAACATCCAAGCGCATATCATCCGGAATCCATGCGGGCGTATAAGTGCTGCCAAAGGTGTGCGCCTGACTGAGACTGGTCATCTGAGGACTCTGCTCCAAACAATAGTGATGGAACAGATAATGAATATCAGCAGGGGTCATCCCGGGGAGTGTGGCACGCATCGTAAGGTACATGGCGCGCTCTGCGGCCTTGGCATTGCGGCGAAGGACTTCGATTTCCCAAGGAGTTTTAATGGTTCTGGCCTCATTAAGAGCCTTCGTGCAATCCACAACGTTTTCACGTCCGAAGTGATTCCAAAGGAAATCCGCTTCCTCCATGCTGGTCCACTTGTTGGCAATACCGATCTTCATCCCGGGTTTTTCATTATCCAACAGTTCACAGGCCATTTTCCAAGTTTTGTTAAGGTCAGGCTGAGTTTCCTTCTTCATTCCTTCTACGGCAAGATCTTCAATATAAATCCACACGGGGTAGGTATAAAGAGTTATATCCTTGCTGCAGGCCTTTTCGGCAACTGCTTTCTCGAATTCACTGATCACAAGACCAACCTTACCGGACTTATTTACAACAGCGGCAGATGCTCCCACACGGCCGGAGCGATATACGTTTCGGGAGCAATGGCCGGTTGCATAGAAAATGTCATGGGGTGCAGTCAGAATCAGGGCATCCAGTCCCGCTTTATCCATCTGTTCAAGAATTCGAGTCTTTATAGCATTCTGATCTCTTCCTGGGTACAATTCAGCTACATCCTTTCTATGTGATTTTCTAAGGTCACTTTATAAGACCGATTTCGGCGTAGTAGTCCTGGGCTGCATCAGCAAAGGGGATGAGCTGGCAGGCAAGAACATTTTCATGATTGCCGTACTGGCCGGCCTGAGGATGCGCAGCCTTAAGGGCATCATTGTTGGTATCAATCGCCTCGACCCAGTCGCGAACGAGCTGATAATCGGTGGTATCTAAGCAGACGTAAACATTACGGACACCGACAGTGTTGATGGTACCTTCTGAGGAGTAGAGAGCTGCATCGACTGTGGTCTTCTGGAACGCAGGCTGCAGGGAGATGATCTTTTCAATCTCTTCATCGGTCATGGTGAGAAGCTTGATGCCGTCAGACAGGCCGACATCCTGCATGGTTGCATTCGGGACAGCGGTAACAGCGCAGAAAACGTCCAGTTGCTTGTTCTTCAGAGCCTCTGCTGCATCCTTGGTAGAGATGGATTCAACAGACTTGAAATCTGCATCGGTCAGACCATAGGTCTCGCAGATATAGCCCCAGTAGTAGTTAAACATCGTACCGGAGGCAACGCCTATCTTCAGACCCTTGCAGTCGGCGAGGCTGGTTGCCTCAACATCCTTGCGTGCAAAGAACTGAATGGTGGTCATGTTGCCGCTCGTGATGTAGCGAACCTTGCCAGCCAGAGTGTCAAAGCCTCTCTCGCCGTTGTAGGCAGCAACAACGTCATCTGCCATCGCAGAGCAGAGGATAACATCGCCAGAAGCAAGCAGACGCAGGCTTTCAGCACCGCCGGTGGTGACTTCGGGCTTTGCGGTGTAATAGTTGGGGTACTCATTCTGGAGAATGGCGCCGATCGTGCTGGCAGCAGCATAGCCAACCCCGGAAGATGTGCCGCAGCCGACGGTGATCTCAGTCTTGGTGCGGGTGACGACAGGCTCCGCAGGAGCTTCGACGGGTGCTTCAGCAGGTGCTTCGGTTACTGCAGGAGCAGCGGTGCCGCAGGCGGCCAGTGCAAGAACCACGGTAAGTGCGAGAATCAGGCAAAGCAGTTTTTTCATGTTTTTTCCTCCATGATTTTTTAATTTTATTCGCATTTTATTGCAGACAGTAATACGATTTGTCACGTAGCAACAGGCGCGTCGGGATGGCGGTTTTCAAGTCTGCACAGCAGATGAACGCCAACGCCGAGGACAAGTCCAATTAGATCGGTGACAACTCCCGGCCAAATACAAAGGATTGCCGCAGCAGCGAGCATGATACGGAAAAGCGTCTTCGGTCTGCCCATCGGGGTATGTCCCTGAATGGCGCACGCAAGGCAGTAAGTGCCAACACAGGCAGACGTAAAAGCCCAAATGATGCTGAGAACGGAGCCCTCGTTTAGGAGCACTGTATTGTAGACAAAGACAAAGGGAAGAATAAATCCGTTCAAAGCAAGCTTGAAAGCTGTAAAACCGCATTTTGACGGATTGCACATGGCAATACCGGAGGCTGTATATGCCGCCAGTGCAACAGGCGGAGTGACATTGGAGATGATGCCGAAGTAAAAAACAAACAGGTGAGCCGCAATGGGCAGAACGCCCATTTCAATGATGGCAGGAGCAACAAGCGTTGCAAGCACAAGATAACAGGCCGTTGCCGGCATACCCATGCCCATGATCAAAGAAGCAAGCGCTGTGATAATAAGCAACACCCAGAGTCTGCCGTTAGCAATATTAACCAGAACGGCCGACAGACGGAATGAGAGTCCCGAGCCGGTAACCGTACCTACGATGATACCGACAGCCGCGCAGGCAATCGCAACGCCACAGCTTCCGCGGCCGGCCGCAACGCAGAATTCTTTGAAACGTTCCTTGGTGAATCGGGTCTGCTTCGTGCAGCAGCTCAGCAGGAAGGTAAAGCCAATGGTAATGATACCGGCCTTGGTGACGGTGGTACGGAAAACACTGATCAGGAGAATCAGAACCAGCATCGGGAACAGCAGGTAGAATTGCTTGATAGCCAACCTAAAGCTGGGCATTTCCTCGCGCTTCAGTCCAATCAGATGATGGCGCATACTGTACAGATCTACCATGAAATAGAGTGCAAGATAATATAACACCGCAGGAATGAATGCAGCCTTTACGACATCCCAGTAAGTGATGCCTAGAATCTCGGCAATCAGGAATGCGGCCGTAGCCATAACCGGCGGCATGATGGAGCCGCCTGTAGATGCAACTGCCTCTACTGCACCGGCAAAATCCGGTTCATAGCCAAGCTTCTTCATCATGGGAATACTGAAAGTACCAGTGCCGATAACATTAGCGCTCGGAGTGCCGGAGATAGTGCCAAACAGTGCGGAAGCCACAATTGCAACCTTAGCGGGACCGCCGCGGTATTTACCAACCAACGAGGTGGCCAGTGTAGTAAAGTAGTCTCCGATACCGGTAACGGTAAAGAGAGAGCCAAGAATAATGAACAGGCAGATAAAGGTCGCGGAGGAGGTCAGCGGAGTTCCCTGAATACCTTCAGTAGTGTAGACAATAATGTGAATCCAGCGAGAGAAGCGGAAGCCGCTGTGCGCAAGAAGTGACGGCAGATACTTCCCGAGGAAGGCATAAGCAATAAAGCACATTATGACGATAGACAGCACTTTACTGATTCTGCGCCAGGATGCATACAGAAGTGCAGCAATCAGCATGACACCGAACAGCACATCGATAGGCGTCGTAACTCCGTTGCGCAACTCGTATATCTTGTAAATATACAGGAGCCAAACACAGCTTCCGACACCCGCAAGTACGCCTAATATGTCCAAAGCCTGCAGCCATTTTTTCCCCTTGTCTTTATGGAAGAGATTGATATAGGCAATCAGAAAAATCAGTCCCAAGTGGGCTGCCTTCTGGGCCGTCCCCTTCAGATTGCCGAAGGTTGCCGTGTAAAGGTGAAAGCAGACAAAGCTGATGCATGCAATCAATTCCAAGACAGACAGGAATCGGTCAATTTTTTTGGTTTCTGTCATTTTTTCTTCTCCTCATTAGCGTATTTTCCCGGTTATCACATAATCAGTGTATCCATTACTTTACTGAAATCGTCTACTTCATCTAAATGGAGAATCTGATCGATTGCCCTTTCTACTGCAGACTCCGTGAGGATCATTGACGCCTGGAGACGGAATTTCTCCACCGTCTCGTCAATCGTCATGGGGTCATAAAGCGGATGCCCCTTGGAAAATTCCACACGCTTTGAGAATTCACGTCCGTCCTTCAGAACAATTTTGACGGTTTGTAGCGCAACAGGATCATTTGCTGGAGTGTCTACAATGCGAGCAATCATGTCACGGACAGGCTCGGAGCAGATCCGCTCATCCTTGTACTGCTTCAGGGTCAGCTCGCCGTCCAGTAAAGCCACAGCAATGCCGTAGCCGAGACTGTATCTTGCTTCCAGATCCGTTTCCGGGAGCAGGTAACGGTACGTAGGTTTGCTCTTCTGTAGATCAACATAGACAGCCTTCACATCGTCAGCGTCAATTTGATGCTCCGCTTTCATTTCCAATACAGCCTGAAGCACCTTGTGATGTGCCCAGCAGTTGGGATAAGGCTTGATGGTAATACCGGGATTAACCAGCATGAAGGGGTTTCCGAGGTCTTTTATCAACCAGTCGATTGCGTAAGCTCCCGGTCCGGCAAGAGCATCCAGCATACCGAAGCGTCCCTCCAGGGGCTGCGGATCGGCAGTAAAGCCTTCCTTTGCCAACAGAGCCGCCGTGATTTCGTTGCGGCTTGCATTGCCAGCATGAAGTCCCATACTCATGTTGCCGATATTTTGGCTCAATCCCGCGCCCATTGATGCTGCAATGCCCATCGCGCGGGCCGCTGTGGCCTCGTCCAATCCTAAAAGGCGTGATGTCTGAGCTGCGCCGACGACCGCTCCGAAAAAGCCGCTAGGATGCCAGCCACGGACTCTCATATCCCATGCTTCACCGGTAATCTTATTCAGACGCTGAAACAGATCGTAAGAAAGAATCTGTGCAGAAAGAAGTTTTTTTCCGCTCAGGTGGTACTTTTCGCCCAAAGCGACCAATCCCGGGACAATTGTTACCGAAGGATGGGATGGGCCGGAATCGTCAAAGCAAATAGTATGCGCAAGAATGCCAGTAGCAAAGGCAGCATTTTCCACAGTAGTCTTTCTGCCCTTGCCGATAATGCGGCAGTCTCCAGTGGAAGCGATGTCTCCGAGATAACGTTGAAAAATATCGCTCCGGGGTTGAGATACTTCCGCCAATGCGCAACCTATGCAGTCAAGGAAATGCTTTTTTGCCAAAGAAAGTGCCTCTTCCGGGAAATCCTCATACCTTGTGCCCATATAGAAGTGTAGAAATTCACCGGTATAATTTCTCATGTATTCGCCTCATTTCCATAGTTTTTTGTTATTTATGCATAATATATCATGCAAGCTTGTAATTGTGAAATAGTTGTTTTGTCTATTTTCGATAGCTTTTTGCTATAGTTTTTGCGTTGATTTTTTTGAATTATTGAGTATACTGATAGTAATGAGAGTATAGCAAACAAAACGCACATATCATCTATGAGGAGGAACCATGCGCTTTGATTCTTTGAGTATTCGGCAGATAGAATACCTCCTTATTCTTGCTCAGGAGCAAAATTTTACCCGTGCTGCCGAAAAACTCTTCATATCGCAGCCCACACTTTCTCAGACCGTACACCGTATTGAAGATGAAAACCATATTACTCTGTTCAACAGGGATAAGAAGCAGGGATTTCTTACCGAAGAAGGCTTGCTTTTTGTCCGTTTTGCCGAGAATATATACCGGCACATGACCGAGCTGAATAGTCAGCTCGCTCTGTTGGAGCAGAGCCGGAGCTGCACGCTTTCTTTGGGTGTAGGCTACGCGCTGGGTAATATCTATCTTTCGAAGAAACTGAGCATGTTCCGTAAAGCATACCCGAATGTGAAAATATCTCTTGTGGAAGCTTCCTCCGCCGTTCTGGAGCAGAAGAGTGTTGACAGTGAAATTGATATCGCCTTTGTTCTCCTTCCTCTTCAGACTCTGTCCCTTCCTTATATCCCGCTTCAGGACGGAGAGATTGTGCTGACCATGTCCAAATCAAATCCGTTGAATGAGTTTTCCGTTTCTGCCGATGACGGCGGTCTTGACTGGTTTGACTTGCATAAATGCGTCAACTCATTCTTTGTGCGCTCTGCCGTGGGAAACCGCACAGAATTGTTAGCTGAACAGCTGTTGCGATCCGCGGATTTTACTCCGCAGCTCTCGATGAGGGTGAGAAACACCTCGACCGCGGTACGCATTGTCAGTCAAAGCAACGACTTGTTGATTGCGCCGGATTTGTATCTTTTCAGTGAGGATGCCAATACGATCTCAAAAATCAATATGTACCGTATTCTTGGCAACAAGCTGAAGTGGACGCTGGTTGCTGTTCTGCCACATGGAGAAGCCGGTATGTCAAGACCCGCCCAGGATTTTATTCACTTATTGGAACGCTGAACGCTGCGGCACAGACGAGCGCGGAGTGAAACGCCTTGCATCTCTCTGCGCCAGTGCGCAGATAAAAAAGCTGCCCTGCGCACAAGCAGGGCAGCTTGAATATTCTTAGTAATGTTGCAGCAGGCGATTTTCGCAACTGCGTACCGCCGGTTCCTCTACGCCATTTTTACGCCATTTCTGCGTGGGGATGCGTAGGGAAATAGGAACTTTTATGTTTTGACTTCATCCGAAAATGCCTGTCCTATCAAGCTTTATCGGCATTTGTGCGTTTGCGGAGAGTTTCAGAAACAGGCTCGCTTTCGACGATGCCTAATTTCATATATCTCTGCATCTCCTTAAGAAGTCTTGAGCCGTCAGATATTCCGCAGGCAAACGCCTTCGGTCCGCGCCGTTTTCGCAGATATGAATGCGTCCGGCGCGGCAAGACGATTATAGCAGATAAGCGCCTCCCCCTCAAGCGGTTTTTACAAATAATCTTTTGTCGGGGTGCATGCGGCTTTTGTGTCTGGGCGGAAAATGCTCCCTGAAGCTTTTCGGAAAGCCGTTGCTTTTATTCGTGTCAATGATTATGGTCGCAGCGTAAATCTATAAGCCGCCTTTCGCTCCCGCGCCTGCGATACGATTTTCCATGCGTCATTTTTGCAACGGTTCGGTGTGGAGCAGTATGGAATCGCGTGAGATCATATAGCGGAAAATGTGTTGAGATCAAGAACCATCGGTATTTATTGAGTAATATTTAAACAAAAAAATCAGGCAAATCGCCATCTACGTCTTATTTCCTAACGCTTCCGGATCATTCGCGGCGTCTTATCCCATCAAAGAATAGGCGGCCAAGAAACAGCTTGACAAGTTTCCGATTCCAGAGTATATTGTGTTTACTATTTCGGAAACACATTGGAGGTGGCGCGGCATGGACGACCGATTGCAGCAGCAGCTGCAGGTACTCAACCGCCTGTATAAGGAGAGCGATCATGTTTACGGCAGTCTCGCCTCAAAGCTGGGGATGACGGATACCGCCTTTTGGGTGCTGTATGCGATCACTCATGCCGAGGGGCCGCTGACCCAGAACGACCTGTGCAGCGGCTTCTTTTTCCCCGTGCAGACCATCCATTCGGCGATCGGCAAGCTGCACGGGGACGGACTGCTCGAACTGCAGGTCATTCCCGGCACAAAAAACCGCAAGGCGATCATACTGACGGAGACAGGGAAAGCCTTTGCCGCAGAAACGATCGGCAAAGCGGACGAAATAGAGAAAAACGCGTTCCTGTGCTTTAGCGCAGAAGAACGGGAATTATATCTTTCTCTGTTCAAGCGTCATATCGAATACCTGAAAAGCGAAGAAAAACGTATACTGGATCTCATTCCGGAACAAGGAGGCTATAATGAACCTGCTGCTCACCCTTGATAAAAATTACCTGCTTCCCTGCAAGGTCATGCTGGATTCCTTTTTTGCCAGCAATTCAGACGAAACGGGCGTGACGGTATATCTGCTCCACAGCGCCATCCCCGCGGGGAAGCTGGAGGAGCTGGCGGACTTCTGCTCTGACTTCGGCACGGAATTAAAGCCTGTCGCCGTTGATGCGGCGCTCTTCGAAAACGCACCTACCAGCAGGCGTTATCCGAAGGAAATGTACTACCGG
>OIYS01001727.1_pt1 | contig 10332 bp, 11 predicted proteins | sample 1588271 | NCBI WGS metagenome assembly OIYS01 (sample SAMN03283286) | human gut metagenome | biome: human-associated habitat; material: feces | host: Homo sapiens | place: Peru | collected 2012
TCAGCGAAGCTGACTGAGGGGTCGCCGGACTTTAGTGATTGCCAATAGGTAAAAGAAAAGGCTATATAAAGATTACCTCTGTCATTCCCCCTAAAGGGACAGGCGGCAGATTAATGAATCGTGGTATGCCGCCGTCGCGCTAAGCGAGGCGACGTGGGAATCCGTTTCTCTTTGCAGTAGCAGTATGTTTTCGTGCGGCGTTAGGGGACGCGGATTGCCACGACCGGTGTGCGCACCGGTCTCGCAATGACAAGTTGGTTTGGATCAAGCGCATCGATTTTTCATGCGTTGAGAACAATAGACAACGGGACGGCCACTGTGCCGTCCCGCTGTCATAAGAAAACGGTATAAGATTTTGCCCCGTCAGCCGGAAGCCTTGCAGCTCCAATCATTGACGGTGAGCCTGATTATGGTCAGGCGCTCCAGCGCGCGGGGATCGAAGCTCCAGTCCGCCTTGCCGGAATAATGCCGCATTATCAGCCCCAGCGCATGGAGCTTCTCATCTCTGTCCGTGACAGGAGCAGCGTGGCCGCGCCCCATGACGCAGCCGTACGAATACGAAAAAGCGCAGGCGATATCGGCGGCGCGGAGCGCATGGCTGCAGTCCATTTCAAACGAGACGTCGGCGCCGGAGCCTATCAGATCGAGCTTCCGCCCCTCGGCTGCGCAGTGAAAATATAAAGTGAGCGCGCTGCCCGCGTCCTCAAAGCCAAAGTTCATCGGCACAATGTAAGCCTCGCCGTTATCGACAAGGCCAAGGCGGCAGCAATCGCACTCGGCGACGATCTCAAGCATCTTCTCTCGGTCGGTGATCTATCTGCCTCTACGTCTCATTCAGCGCCCTCCCGTGTGTTTATTCTATAAGCTCCTCCGCATCCTCAACGTATAGCTCCTCGCAGTCGCTCTGCGCCTGCCTGAGTATGTCCGCCGCCTGCCCGAAGTTCAGGCTTTCAAGTGCGTTGAGCGAATCGGTGATGCTGTTGAACAGAGAAAGATACATCTTTTTATAGTCCATTATTTTATCCTCCCAAACGGCGTTTCGTACGTTTATGTAACGTATTTTAGCTCAGAATATATGCTAATGTCAAGTAAAATACGTTATATAAACGTGGTGACGCTGAATGAAAAAGATTGCCCTCGACAACAATAAGAACGTTGTTTCCAAGAGCCTGCGGCTGTGCCGCGTCAGGTGCGGGATGACGCAGAGCGAGCTTGCGGCAAAGCTTCAGACGCTGGGGATAAACATGGATCAGCAGATGCTCAGCAAGATCGAGAACAACTCCCGCATGGTGACGGACTATGAGCTGGCCGGAATGTGCCTTGCGCTGCGCGTGAGTCCGGCGGAGCTGCTGACGGATTTCTTCCGCGAATACTCGGAGCAGTAACGGGAAAGCACAAACAGAAGCAAAAAGGTGCATCTTCTGCAATTACAAATTGCCGCCGGAGCAGATATAATATAATTATAAAATAGCGTAAATTTTATAATGAGGTGGACAATATGCAGTATGGCCATTTTGACAATAAAAGCCGCGAATACGTGATAGACAGCGTCGATCTGCCCGTGTCGTGGACAAACTATATCGGCGTGGGGGACATGTACGGCGTGTTCAACCACACGGCGGGCGGATACCTTCTGTACAAGACCCCAGAATACCACCGCATCACGCGTTTCCGCCCGAACGGCGTGCCGATGGACGGCCCCGGGCACTATATCTACATCCGTGACGACGAGACCGGCGACTACTGGAGCGTTTCGTGGCAGCCGGTGGGGCGCGACATGGCGAAATACTCGTGCCGCCACGGGCTGAGCTACGTGAAATATCTCTGCGATTACAGCGATATCCACGCCGAACAGACCCTTTTCGTCGCAATGGACGACCCTGTAGAGCTCTGGAATCTGACGCTGTGCAACGACAGCGGCAGGCCGCGCAGGCTCTCGGTATACTCCTACTGCGAGTTCAGCTTCCACCAGATAGACATGGACAACCGCAACTTCCAGATGAGCCTTTACGCCGCGGGCAGCAGCTATGCCGACGGCATAATCGAGCACGAGCTGCACTATGAGGAGAACGGCTTCCAGTTCTTTGCCGCCGACTTCGAGCCAGACGGCTTCGACTGCCTGCGCGACGATTTCATCGGTGCGTACCGCACCGAGCGCGACCCGCAGAGCGTAGTCTCCGGAGAGTGCCGCGGCAGATTCGAAAACGGCGGGAACCACTGCGGCGTGCTGAAAAAACGCCTGACGCTCGCGCCCGATGAGGACGCGCGGCTGATATTCATGCTGGGCGAGGGCGGCCGCGAGACCGGCCGTGCGATGCGCGAAAAGTATACTGCGGCGCGCGTGGACGACGATTTCCGCCGCCTTGCGAAATTCTGGGACGATAAGCTCAGCTGCCTTCAGATATCAACGCCCAATGAGGGCATGAACACCGAAATAAACATCTGGAACCTCTACCAGAGCGAGATAAACGTCATGTTCTCGCGCTTCACCTCGTTCATCGAGGTCGGCGGGCGCGTCGGTCTCGGCCTCGGTGGCGGGAGTGTCAACCTTGGCTTCGGTGGGAGCCTTGGTCTCGGTAGTGGTCTTGGAGCCGCAGGCGGCCAGGCCCATTACCATGACAACTGCCAGCAGCAATGCAATCAGCTTTTTCATTTGTATTTCCTCCTATTATCGTTCCGGCGGAGCCGGATGGTGGTTTGGAAACGATTCCAACGTTTCCATGTCAACATCATAGCGCACTTTATCCAAAAGTGCAACTGAAATTTTTGCTTTTTTGAAAGTTCTGCATATTCAACAATTTTCGGTGCGCTGTTTTGGTGATTATTTCGGCTATCCCGGGATTTGCGGCCGTTTTTACCGATTTGCAGGCGGCGCCGCCACCTTTGGGGTGACGGCGCCGCGGATGTTACTTCTTATATAAGATGCGAATGGAATTCAGAACGCACAGCAGCGCCACGCCGGAATCGGCGATCACCGCCAGCCACATGGAGGCATAGCCGCACAGGCCGAGGATCATGACCGCCAGCTTCACCGCCAGAGCGAACACCACATTCTGCCACGCAATCCGGGCGGTCTGTCTGGAAATGCGGAGCGCCTGCGGCACCGCCGCCACGTCGGAGGTCATGAACACCACGTCCGCCGCCTCAATGGCCGCGTCCGCGCCGCTGCCCATGGCCGCGCCTACGTCCGCACCGGCAAGCACGGGGGCGTCGTTGATGCCGTCGCCGACGAACATGGCCGCGCCCTTGGTCTCCCGGATGGATTGCAGCCGCTCAAGCTTCTGCTGGGGCAGCAGTCCCGCGTGGACTTCCCGGATACCTACGGCTCCGGCAACGGCCTTGGCCGATTCCTCGGCGTCGCCGGTGAGCATCACGGTCTCGATGCCGCTGTCCCGCAGGGCGCGGACGGCGTTCTCCGCGCCGGTCTTGATGGTGTCGGCGATGAGCAGGTAGCCCTGATAAACGCCGTCCACCGCCACCAGCACCTTGGTACCGTATTCCCTGGACTTGGGGAAGGACACGCCCTGCTCCGTCAGCAGCCGCTCGTTGCCGCAGAGAATTTCCTTGCCGTCCAGCTTTGCCCGGATGCCCCGTCCGGCCAGCTCTTCCAGCTCCTCGGGACGGCGCAGCTCCATATTCCGCGCCTTGGCCGCTGCGACGATGCTCTCGGCGATGGGGTGGGTGGACTGCTGCTCGCAGTCGGCACAGAGTTCCAGCAGCTCGTCGCCGCCTACGATCTTCTGCACGGTAAAGTCGCCCTTGGTAATGGTGCCGGTCTTATCCATGACGACGGCCTTGATCCTGCTCATGGCCTCCATGGACTGACCGCCCTTAAACAGGATCCCCCGCTTGCTGCCCGCGCCGATACCGGCGAAGAAAGCCAGCGGCACGCTGAGAACCAGTGCGCAGGGGCAGCTCATGACCAGAAATGTCAGAGCGGTGTAGACCCATTTGCCCCAGTCGCCGGTGATGAGGGAGGGAATGATCGCCGTCAGCACGGCGGCGCCCACTACGATGGGGGTGTAGACCCGTGCGAAACGGGTGATGAAGCGGTCGATCTTGGGCTTGCTGGCAGCGGCGTTTTCCACGCTGTCCAGAATGCGGGTGACCATGGATTCGGACAGGGACTTTTCCACCCGGACGGTGAGCTGACCTGTGGTATTGACGCAGCCGGAGACCACGCTGTCTCCCTCGGCTACGGAAACCGGCACCGGCTCGCCGGTGATGGGGGCGGTATCAATGCGGCTGCTGCCGCTGACCACGATGCCGTCCAGCGGGATACGGTCGCCGGGACGAACCAGAACGACGTCGCCGATTTTGGCTTCTCCCGCAGGAATCTCCCGCACCGCTTCCCCGTCCACCAGCTGCACCACCTCGGGGCGGAGGTCAACGGCTTCCATAATCTGGCTGCGGCTGCGGGCGACGGCTCTGTCTTCAAAATATTCGCCGACGCGGTAGAACAGCATGACGCCGACGGCCTCGGTAAAGCTGCCGGTGAAGAACGCGCCGATGGAGGCAAGGGCCATCAGGAAGTTCTCGTCCAGCATCTGGCCCCGGGCAAGGTTCTTTACGGCCGTCACAATGACTTCCCTGCCCAGCAGGACATAGGCCACGAGGCACACGCCCAGCGTCGGCCATTTCAGTCCGAAATGGTCCAGCACCAGACCCACCACAAACAGAACCGCACCGACCAGAATCGGCTTCAGGTCTTCCGACTCCTCGCCGCCGTGCTCGTGGCTGTGCTCGTCTTCATGGTCATGGCAATGTTCATGGTGATGTTCATGCTCGTGATCATGATCGTGACCGCAGCAGCAATCATGATGATGCTCATGCTCGCCGGAGTGGCTGTGGTGGGTGTGAGCGCCGTCTCTGGGGTAGAATTCCACCTCCGGCTCCACCTTCTGAGCGGCCTCCTGCAATTTGGGGAGAAGGGCGTCGGGGTCTTCGGCGGTGATCCGAAGCTGCATCGTGGCGTAGGTGAGTACAGCCTCCTGCACCTCCGGGAGCGCGTTGAGTGCCGCCTCCACCTTCGATGCGCAGTTGGCGCAGTCCAGATTCTCTACCCGATATACTTTCTTCACCATGGGAATGCCTCCCTAATTAAATGTATATATGAGCATACGCTCATTTGTTGATATCAGTATACATCGCATTTCTCCCTTTGTCAATAGGCAAATACAAAAAAATCCGGGCAGCGCCGCATTGATACGGCACTGCCCCGGCATTTTTTCAAAAAAGCAGCAAAGAAATCCACGTAACAACATTGTCCCCGTACTGGAACTCGATCCCGCAGCGCTCCAGCGTGGGAATAATGTTGATGCCCTGACTTTCCACGCAGGGGTGCATCCGCTCCGGATGGCGGCAAGGCAGGCCGTCCTCGATGGCGCACCGGGGGCAGATGGCGCAGGATTCCGTGGACAGGATATAAGGTTCCACACCCTGTTCCCGGAAGAAGCCGCCCACCTGATTGGTAATATCCTCGTGGTCGGCGCGGGTGGCGAGGGTCTGGGTGATGTCGGCGATGTTGGGAACCTCGGTGACGGTGGCGATCATCAGGCAGTTTTTGTGGCGCATACACTTTTCCTGACATGTCTCCACACTGCCGACGCCGGGAGGGCACGCCCAGCTTTTGCCGTACATGGGGCATTCGTGCTCGCAGATCCACCGGACGCGCTGGGAGAATTCCAGCTCCTGCGGATCGAAGAACTGGTAGCAGTACAGGGGCAGCTCCGCCAGCTTTTTCTCTAAGATTTCCTGATTCATCCAAATTCCTCCATAATCTGAGTGCAGCCCTCTACAAGATCGTCCCATGTTTTGCCAAAATCCCCCGTATACCAGGGATCGGCCACGTCCCGGTCAAGCAGCGGCCGGATCTTCTCCGGGTCGTCGGGAAGCAGCCGCCTCAGGAGCCGGGCGTTGCTGCTATCCATATAATAGATCCGGTCGAAATGCCGCAAGTCCGCGGCGGTCACCTGCCGTGCGGTGTGATCGCCGCAGAAAACGCCGTGCCGTCCCAATTCCCGGCGTGCAGCCGGGTAGACGGGGTTACCGATCTCCTCCCGGCTCACCGCGGCGGAGTCAATCTCAAACCGGTCGGCCACTCCCACCCGCACAGCCATGTCCTTTAGAATATACTCCGCCATAGGACTGCGGCAAATATTGCCGTGGCACACGAAAAGTATTTTTATCATCTATCTAAACCTCTTGAATTTACTGATTTTCCTTGATTTTCAGGCATTTTCTCAAATGGCCCGATGCTCGTTCACTTGGCATATCGTAGCATAAATTCGCACATCTTTGCCAGCAAAAGTAGTACAACGAGTAGTAAATTGGGCCTAAAATCGTGTTTTACTACTGGCCCTTTTCTGCGATATATGGCGAAATTCTATGGCAGAGCTTTGCCGCAAATCCTTGCCCTGCAACAAGAGTACGGATTGTACCGGGAATTTTCTGCCGTTTTCATTTTTTCCGTATCGCATACCCGCTGAAATCCCTCTACCGCGAAAAGTAGTAACTACTCAGCATTGGCTACTCGCTGCAATTCCTCCTGCGCATCCTCAAATCCGATGTGCGTATAAGTATTGAGCGTCACTCCAATGTCAGAATGACCCATGATGTATTGAAGCGTCTTGGGGTTCATTCCGCTTTTTGCCATGTTCGAGCAGAACGTATGTCTGCAAACGTGCGGCGTGATCTTCGGCATCTGCACTTTATAGATGCTGTTGTACTTCTCGCAAATATGCTGGAAATACTTTTCCCAATGTAGGGCCACCATCGGCATATCGTTTTTATCCAAATAGAGAAATCCACTTTTGCCGCAAATCATCGGTTCGACTTTGGGCTTTTTCCTGTTGGCAATGATGCGCTTGAAGCACTCATACACATCATCCGTCATAGGGATAACCCGTGTACCGCTGCTTGTCTTGGTGTCCTCGATGACATACTCCATATTCCGCTTCCGCTGTAACTGATGGTTAATGTTGATCTTTCGATTTTTCATATCCACATCCGCTAGCGTCAAACCCACAAACTCGGAAATCCGAAGCCCGGTCTTAAACAGAATATAGATACCATCATAATATTTGCAAAAATGCTTGTCACTCGCCACAAATTCAAGAAACGCTCTTACTTGCTTTCTGGTAATCGCTTCCCTTGTCACGCTGTCGTTGACTACGACGGTGGCAAGCTGAAATTCAAATGGATTCTTGCGTATCAAATCATCATCGACGGCCATCTGAAAGGCAGGTCGGACAACACCCCTGATAGAATGGATGGAGCTGTAACCTCTGCCGTCCTGCTGCAACTTTATCAGCCAGCATTTCGCGTCAGACTGCTTCACTTTGTCAATCCGGCGCTTGCCGAATTCCTCTTTCTTGATGATATTGAGGACAAAGTTGTAATTGGCCTCGGTATTATGCCGGACGCCTGTTTTCTGCATGAGATATTTTCTTGCCAGTTCCTCCACTGTCATTTCACCACCGCGAGGTACAATCTGATCGTCAATATCTTTCTGAATCAGTTTTTCTTTCTCCCGCAGAGAAAGATCGTCCCGCTTGCCCGTTGGCAGCTTATCCGTTTTCTCCAATTTCCAGCTATAAACAAACTGGGGCTTTCCTGTTGCGTCGATATATTTGAACGCATATCGTCCATCTTTGCGTTGGCTCTCTCCGTTGCGAAGAATACGATTTCTGTTATCTCGTCTTTTCTCGCTCACCGTTCATGCTCCTTGTATTATAGAGTAGTAGTTTTTAGTGTCCCTCTCCAAGGACATGTGCTACACTGTAGAGGATGCTGTGGATTGGTTGCGTGCTCCTACCGCAAGACGGTTATAGAAAGGCTCCAACCACAGCCCTTTACAGTATTGTTAATCAGTTAGATACCGCCAGACGGTTTATGTGGAACAAGGTTACAAGAGTAAGGTGTCCTGTGGAACCAGCATCGAAATAAACACACTGGAGGTATTCATCATGATTTGTGTTGGAATTGACGTTGCCAAGGATAAGCATGACTGCTTCATCCTCAACTCAGAAGGTGAAGTCCTGGCAGATGTCTTCACCATCACCAATAACGCGGAAGGGTTTGACATACTTCTGCAAACCATTCGCAGTTGCTCCCGTCCGGAGAACAAAATAAAGGTAGGGCTTGAGGCTACCGGACATTACAGCTACAACATTCTCGGATTCCTACTTAACAAAGGTCTAGCCACCTATGTTATCAATCCGCTGCACACCAACCTATACCGGAAAAGCCTGAGCCTTCGCAAAACCAAGACCGACCGGATCGATGCGCGAACCATTGCGACTATGCTAATGTCTGATGTGGACCTCAAGTCCTACACGGACACATCATATCACAACGAAGAGCTAAAGTCACTAACAAGATACAGATTTGACAAAGTTCATGAGCGAGCAAAGCTGAAAAGCTCCATTGCCAGATTGGTCTGTATTCTCTTTCCGGAACTGGAAAAGTTGGTTTCTACCCTCCATATGGCATCTGTTTACGCACTTCTCAGCGAATTTCCAGGGGCCAAGCAGGTTGCGTCCGCACATTTGACCCGGCTGACAAATTTGCTGCATGAGGCATCCAAAGGCCGTTACGGAAGGGAAAAAGCACTTCAAATCCGGGATGCTGCCAGAAAATCCATTGGCTCCGCTATGCTGGCAAAGTCTCTGGAACTGAAGCACACCATCCATCTTATTGGCGAATTGGACGCGGAGATTGAGGAAATTGAAACGGAAATCGATTCCATAATGGAAACGCTTCATTCTCCCATTACGACCATTCCCGGCATTGGCAACCGCATGGGTGCTATGATTCTGGCTGAAATCGGAGATTTCTCCAATTTTGATTCCGCAGATAAAATTCTCGCTTACGCTGGCCTCTCGCCATCTACCTACCAGTCGGGACAGCTTACCAGCAGCTATGCCCACATGGAGAAACGAGGCTCCAGATACCTGCGCTATGCCATTTTCAATGCCACTAAATTCGTCTGTAACTGGGATCCATCATTTGCGGCCTACCTTGCCAAGAAGCGAGGTGAGGGAAAACACTACAATGTCGCCATCTCCCATGCTACCAAGAAGCTTGTGCGGTTGATCTACGCAATGGAGCAGACCAAGCAGCCGTACAGACAGGCCGCTGTCTAAACCCCCTGTCACGCCTTCCTCAGAGCGCCATCAGCGACGCTCTGCTTGTCATACCGTTTTTGCTGTTTAGGTTTTCGCACCACCACTAAATTGGAACTTGACTTTTAATAGTTAGTCTTTCTAACATCTTATATACAAGTGCGGAAGCCTCGCTTTGAGGCGATTTGAAGTCCGCCACCCGATCGGAAAAACGAGCCAGTTTTGGCTCGTTTTTTCTTTGCCATTCAAAGATAACCGGTTCCAATAATACGACCGGCCTGCGAAAAAGTATTATATAATAAAGGCACAAAGAGAGAGGAAGACAAAACCTCTCAATACTACGAAATGAGGTAATGAAAAATGAAAAAGGCTAAGAGAACTAACAACATCAACAAGGCAATCCGTCAGGCAACCAAATATGATTTTACCTATAAGGGCTTCGCTATCGACCACGAGGAGAAAATGATTTGGGTGCTGGAAGCAACCAATATTGCAATTCGTAATGGCAATGAAGAACTTATGATGAAGTTCTTTGAGATTCACAACAAGTACCCCTCTTATAACGGCGGTGTACTCCACATCATGTTCCTGGCATAAATCAAACAACAAACCAATCCAAAAGTAAGAACAAACTAACATCTTTCATACAAGAGGAGAACTAAAAATGAAAATCAAATTTGACGCTAAGACTATTGAAATCACCAAGACTTTCGCAAACAAGGCTTCCCACTTCGGCTCTGAAGAGTACCACGCTCTGCGGACTGCCATGTGCGATCTTCCCGACTTTGAGGTTGCAATCAAGGTTACTGCCAAGCCTCGCCGGACTTACATGAAGGGTTTGAGCTACGAGTTCATGGAGTCATTCATCGCCCTGAACGACGAAGGCGGCTCCATCATGCAGGATTTCCAGTGCTTGCGTCAAGGATGCAGCTACGCCGAAATCAAATGTTGTATTCTACTATTGTCTGTGATCTCCTCTTAAAACTCAAAGAACTGAGTGATGTTTACAACGATAAGAAAGCAGAGAAAATACTGAAGGATATAAACGAAGAACGAAAAAAGAAAGGCAACTCTGCGTGGGAATGGGACTTGATTGAGACGATTCGGGAAAGAACTGAGCTTCTTTCCGATGAGTCCTACGCAATGATTGAACATATCTATGATCTTCGGAACTTTTCGGCGCATCCTGCTATGAATGATGACTATG
>OIYS01001728.1_pt1 | contig 10327 bp, 9 predicted proteins | sample 1588271 | NCBI WGS metagenome assembly OIYS01 (sample SAMN03283286) | human gut metagenome | biome: human-associated habitat; material: feces | host: Homo sapiens | place: Peru | collected 2012
ATAATTTTTTCTCTTTTTAATTTACTGTCTTTTTTTATGTGTCTACTAAATTGGGTTCACATCACTTTGTTAGCCTTATTTCTTTTACGTGCGTTCTTTATTCCGGCTTTTTTTGCCTCTCTTCTTCTAATACCAGGTTTGTCATAAAATTCTCTTTTACGTTTTTCAGAAGGAACTCCGTCTCTTGCTAATTTTTGTTTAAATTTTTTAAGCGCTGCATCTAAGCCACCATTCTTAACTGAAACTCTTGTCATTCAACTTCCCCTCCTTCCGTTTTCAACTAGAAAAAATTATATCACAACTTTTCTAGTAACTCAACACATTTTCGACATTTTTTGGCTTTTTTTGTAAAATTCCGTTAAATTTTAGACTTCTTGTATAACAGTAATAATCATTGGCTTACTTTCTGTCTCTTTGTAATAGAACTTTCCAAGCTTTTCTCTTACCTCATTTTTTATAGTTGTATAGTCAACTCTTGAAGAAGATATTTCTATGTTATTTTTAAGTATTTCCAAGCATATATCTTGAGTTTCTTTTATCAAGTCTCCACTTTCTTTAACATATACAAATCCTCTAGTTAGAACCTCAGGTCCAGCTAGAATTTGTTTTGTTGCTTTATCAAGAGTGGCACTTATTATAACAATACCATTTTCTCCAAGCATTTCTCTATCTTTTAAAACAAGATCTCCTATATCTCCTTGACTTTTTCCATCAATTAATATTTCATCAACATTAACGTGTTCAATATCATCAGTTAAATTACCATCTACAAAAGTAGCTACATCACCATTTTGTTTTAAAATTATGTTTTCTTTTGGTATGCCTACTTCTTCTGCGATTTCTGCATTCATTACTTGATGACGATATTCTCCTTTTACTGGAAAATAATATTTAGGATTCATAAGGTTAATCATAAGCATTAAATCTTCACGTGATGCATGGTGTAATAAATGTTTCTTAGCTGATAAGCATACAACATTTACATTAGCCATTGCAATCTCATCCATAATAAGAGCAAGTCTTCTTTCTATTCCTTCATAACTTGGTTCAGTTATAAAAATAGTATCTGTATCTTTTAATTTGATATATTTATCAAATCCTTTTATTATTCTTTCTAGATTCATAAATGGTTTTTCTTTTTCATCACTTATTAGTACTACTACACCCTTATCATTTAAATTAGATAAGTCTCCAATTCTATCTTTATCAAAATCAATATAACCTAAATCTATAGATCTATTTATTAAGTGCTGAAGACTTTTGCCCATTATAACAACTTTTCTTTTAGTCTCCATTACTTCATTAAATATTTCTTGGACCCTATATATGTGTGCAGTCATTATAGTAGCAATAATTCTATCACTGGTTTTAGCAAATACATCTGCGACAAAGTCGCTTACCCTATTGTTTGGACTAGTATGTCCAGGTTTTTCTGCATATATTGATTCACTTAATAGACATAGTACCCCTTGTTTTCCAACATAAGCAAGTTTACCAATATCTGTTTTATAATTTTTCATCATAGTTGAATCAAATACAAAGTCTCCTGTATATACAATAGCTCCATCTTTAGTATATAAAACATAGCATACTGCATCTGGGATTGAATGTGTTACACTTATTGGAAAAACAGCTAGATCTCCAAATGTTAATTTAGAATGAGGTCTAATTTCTTTTAAATTAGTTGCCTTAATATTGTTTTCCTCTAAATCAATTTTTAATATTTCCATTGTATATTTAGTTGCATATATAGGTAAATCTGGCATGTCATATAAAATATCTGCGGTAGCACCCATATTTGAATCATGACCGTGTGTTAAAAATATACCCTTTATTTTATCCTTATTTTCTTTTATATAAGTATAGTCAGGTAAAATATAATCAATACCCAACATCTTATCATTACCGTATTTAAGTCCTGCATCAAATATAAATATATTATCATCAACATCGACTACATACATATTTTTACCGTTTTCGTTTAGTCCACCTAAACTAAAAATTTTAATTTTACTCATTTTTTTCTCCTTTCTTTATATATACACTTGATAAAAGCTTTCTAATTATACCATATTTTCTAAAAAAAGAAAAGATATTACTATCTAGCAAGTATCTTTAATGCATCACGTGCTGCCTCTTGTTCTGCTTCTTTTTTAGAACCAGCACTTCCTTTTCCATATATAATACCATCAATTTTTACAACTGTTGTAAATAGCTTGTTGTGTGCAGGTCCTTGTTCAAGAACAACTTCATATTCTAAACTTTTTTGTTTAGTTTGAACATATTCTTGCAAAGCTGACTTATAGTCGCTAAAAAATAATATATTTGGATCTTCTACATATGGAATAATAATACTATCAATTACTTTTTTTGCAGTAGAGAATCCTAAATCTAGGTATATTGCACCCATTAGTGCTTCAAATATATCAGCTAATATTACTTTTTTATATCTTCCACCATCTATTTCTTCACCATGTCCAACTTTAATATATTTACTTAAGTTTAAATCTTTAGAATATTCATAACATGCATTTTCACATACATAACTAGCTCTTAACTTGGTCATTTCACCTTCATTTATTGTTTTGGTTTTATATAAATAATCACTTGCGGCTAGTTCTAAGACTGCGTCTCCTAAAAATTCTAATCTTTCATAGTCACTTTTAATGTGATTTTCATTCACATATGATGAATGTGAAAAAGCAGTTGTATATAATTCTAAGTTTTTAGGCTTAATATTAAGTCTATCAAATAATTCTTTCATATAATCACCTACACAATTGTATCATAATTAATAAGTTAAAGTCTATATATATCATAATATATCAAAATAATTAATTTTATATTGTTTACTTTTAATAATGTCTTTTTCTATTTCGATTATTCTTGTTTGATTTTTATCTTGGAATAATTCTTTTTTTATGTTTTCATTAATAAATCTACTTATAACGGTATCCTTAAATTCACTAAATTCTTGTGAATTATTAAATGGGATCCCTGATAATAGGCCTTTTGAAGAGACAAGCATATTTTCTTTTACAATCCATATTACTGGTTCTACTTTAACCCAAGCATACCAATCTTTGTGATATATAAGTCCATTAGATAAAACTACTGGGCAATTACTATTATTAATTACTCTTACAAATCTTTCACCATTGTATTCATATTCATAACTTTTTCCATTTGGAAATGTATATGAATTTCCAGTTAATAATAATTTTTTATATTTAAAATTTTTTTCTATCTTTATTTGCTTTTCTAAATCAACTACATATTGTGGATACATACCAAGCATCACTTTTTTTGTTTTAAGCTCTTTAGTTAAATCTTTATTAAATTTTAAAACTGGACGAATAGATTTGCAAGAGTCAAGTACTGAATCTTCTCTTAGAACTGAGGAGGCTGTTCCATCTAAATAAATTACACTTCCATCTATAAAATCTTTAGTATAATATGTTCCTGCTCTACCAGCAAATGTTAAATCGTTTGAAACATTAAATATAGTTTCAATACTACCACCCATTAATAATGATATATCAGTTATAGGCATTTCCTTGATGCAATTATCTAATTCATTTATACTTAATAATGTTATTTCAAAATCCATAATATTTCTCCTAATATTAATGTTTTTTATATATCTATATTTAAAACTTTTTTTGAATTTTTGTCAAACTTCTAGGGATTTTTTCCTTTATTGTTGATAAAATCTTTTTTTAATAGTAAAATAATACATATGGTGATTGTATGAAAAGACTTGCGATTTTTTTAATAAAACTTTATCAAAAAATGCCTTTTTCTAGTCACTTTAAATGTAAATATATTCCTACATGTTCTAATTATTCTATAGAAGCAATAAATAGATATGGTTTTATAAAGGGGAGTTATTTATCAATAAAAAGAATATTAAGGTGTAATCCACTCTCTAAGGGAGGATTTGATCCGGTGTGTTGCGAAGGAGAAAAAAATGAAGAGAAAGAAAAGTATATTTAAATTATTAGCTATTATATTATTGCTTGGTGTTATAACAACAGGATGTTTTAAAAGAGATGATATGGAGGATATAAATATTATAACTACTGTATATCCACTTGAATATGTAGTAAATCAATTATATGGAAATAACTCAGTAGTAAATTCAATATATCCAGATGGTGTTGATATAGATGAATATAAGATTACATCAAAAGAATACAAAGATTTTAGTAAAAAAGATTTATTTGTATATGATGGATTAAGTTCTGATAAAGATATCGCATTAAAATTAGTAAATAAAAATAAAAACATAATGATAATGGATGCTAACTTTGGTATGGAAATTCAATATGGTATAGAAGAGTTATGGTTAAATCCATCTAACCTACTTATGATAAGTCAAAATATTAAAAATGGTCTTGATGAATTGATTGATAGTAAGTATATTAAAGAAGAAATAGAAGAAGCATATGTAAATTTAAAAGTTGAGTTATCTGAATTGGATGCTGATATAAAGATGTTAAGTGAGAATGCTTCAAATAAAACTTTGGTTGTTGCATCTCCTTCATTACAGTATTTAACAAAATATGGATTTGATGTAATATTAATAGATGATAAATCTGAAAATGAAAGAAATGTTGATAAGGCTTATAATTCCCTAAAAGATGGATCTGATAAGATATTTATATTAAGTGGTGATAAAGAGCCTGAATCATTAAAAAAATTAAAAAATGAAACTGATGCAGAAGTAATAACAATTAATAAACTAGATAATATATCTGATGAAGATAGAGATAATAAGAAAACATATACTTCATTAATGAAAGATAATATTGAACTATTAAGAAGAGGAACTGAATAATGAGTACTAATGGAGATAAGGGATCTGACAGAATCGCATCCCTTTTTTTTGGAAAAAGTAAAAAGAATAAAATAGTCTCTTTAGATGATGAGAAAAAAGAGAAAAGGAAAAGTAGAATAACATATGTACAAACAGTTGAAGATGCAAAGTCATTAGAAAATCAAACTACCCCACTACATCCAGCAATTAAAGAAGATGTAGAAAAGGAAAAAGAAAAAGATAAAGGTATTACTCCTCCTAAGGCGAAGGAAAATAATCCTACTGTTTCTAAAGCAAAAATTTCTAATGATGCTAGTTCTTCAGAACATGTAGATGAAGAAACCGTAAAAGAAACAGAAGAAGTTACTATTCTTCCACCTCCTCCTATAAAGATAGAAACACCTATTGTTGATGAGGTTAAACAAGATGATAAGCTACTTGAACTTGCGATAATAAAAGAATTAACTCGGGTAATAAAAGAGGATTTAGCCGAATTAGAAAAACTTGAGTATGAAATGATGGTTATTCATGATAAAGAGGAAAAAGAATACGATACAAAAGAGATAGAAAAATTAAGAGAAGAATTACTTGATTTAATAAGAAAGTTTGAAAAAATAAAAGAAAAATACGATACAAAAGATCATGATAATATTAATTTAAGAGATTTTATTAACGATAATGATTTATATAGAATTGTAAGAGAATATACTGAAAATGTTAAAGATAATGTTTTATATGATGATATACAAAAAATAGAAGAATATATATCAGTAATAGATAAAATTGCGATGGGGGAAAAGGAATCTGAATCTTTACAAAATGAGCTAGATGATAAATTAGATAAGTTTAACATTAGAGATGATGAATTTGATTTAATGGTTAATAGCTTTGATAATATAGATGATATAAATAAAAGAATTGATGCTTTTACAAAGAGTCAAGATGCAATAATATATGATTTAGAAGAAAAAATAAAATCTAATGGAGATATAACTACTAATATTGAAACATATACAGAATTTGTAACACATACTGAAAACCTTATTGCCGCAGCATTACTTTTTAATGCCAGTAAAAAAGTACCTCCTACTCCTGCAGGTATGATTGTAAAATCAGGAATGATTATTCAAGCTGTTGATTTAGCTGCCAATTTTATTGAAAGAAGAGATAAAACACGTCAAACTACTAGAGTTAGATATGATGACTTTAGTAAAGATATTAATAATGCTATATATGAAGTAGATACAGCTTCATTAAAAATTGATGATGCATTTGGTAAAATTTCTGACTTGAGAAATGATTTTATGAATCAATGCAGTGAGTATCAAGGAGATATTAAAGAATTTGATAATTTTATAAAGATGCTTGATGATGCTGAAGCGCAACTAAAAGTTAATAAAAAAATGCTTACTGATTACTCATATTCATTTAAGCAAACACTAGATAAAAATAATGCTAAAGTTAAAAGATTAGAAGAAATTAGAAATAATGACTAATCTTTTTTCTTTTTTTCACACAAAGAACACATTAATATGTATAATATTATTTGGAGGTAGATATGAAAATACTAGTTGTTGATGATGAAAAATTAATAAGAGATGTTATAAAAGAATATCTTTTAAAAGAAAATTTTGAAGTACTTGAAGCTGAAAATGGTGAAGAAGCAATAGACATGTGCAATAAACATGCAATTGATTTAATGATATTAGATATAATGATGCCTAAGATGGACGGTTATACTGCATATAAAACTATTAAAGGACAAAGAAGAATTCCTACAATAATATTGTCTGCACGTAGCGAAGAATATGATAAACTCTTAGGATTTGATTTAGGTGTTGATGATTTTATTGCGAAACCATTTTCACCTAAAGAATTAGTCGCGCGTGTTAAGGCAGTAACCAGAAGAAATAATGATGATTTAACTGAAGACTTTGTATATGAAGGATTAAAGGTTAACTTTATGGGAAGAGTTATTACTATAGATGATGAGGAAATTAGAGTTACACCAAAAGAATTTGACCTACTCGCCTACTTTATTAAAAATAAAAACATCGCAATTTCAAGAGAAATACTTCTTAATAAAATATGGGGATACGACTTCTTTGGAGATGATAGAACTGTAGATACTCACATTAAAATGCTTAGAAATAGTCTTGGAAAGTATAGAGATTTAATTATTACTGTAAGAGGGGTTGGATATAAATTTGAAGCAAAATAAATTTAAGAATATTTCTCTTAAAAATACGATATGGGTATATCTTACAGGATTCTCTATACTGATACTTTTCTTTCTATTCCTATTTCAGATATTGTTTCTTGATAAATACTATGAATGGTCTAAAACACGTGAAATTAAACTTGCCTCTTTAAAAATAAAAGAAAAATATTCAAGAGGTAAAGATATGAGTGATGTACTAAACGACCTACTCTTTAATAAAGGAATATGTATAAATATATTAGATAATGGCACATTAATAACTTATAACAATAATATGAATAAAAGTTGTGTACCTACTAGTGATGTCGAGGTATATAAAAATGAACTAGAAAAAAACAATAATAAAGACATTATATTTAAATCTACTAGTAAAAAATATGAAGTTAAAAGTATGGTTTATGCTTTCGCTGTTGATAGTGATACATATTACTTTTTAACTACATCAATAAATCCAATAGATTCTACTGTTACTATTCTAAAAAATCAGTTTTTAACTGTTTCAATAGTAATATTATTACTTTCATTTGTAGTTGGATTCTTTATTTCTCAAAAGCTTTCTAAGCCTATTACAACACTTAGTAAATCTGCTAAAAAAGTAGCTAAAGGAGATTATAAAGAAGAGTTTAAGAGTGATAGTAATATTAGTGAAATACAGGAATTAACAACTTCATTAAATTATGCAAAAGATGAACTTTCTAAAACCAATGAATTAAGAAGAGAATTACTTGCTAATGTATCACATGATTTAAAAACACCTCTTACAATGATTAAGGCATATGCAGAAATGGTAAGAGATATAACTTATAAAGATGATGAAAAACGCGAAGAAAATCTTAATGTAATAACCAGTGAAGTTGATAGATTAAATCTATTAGTAAGCGATATATTAGATTTATCTAAAATGCAAGCAAATATATATGAATTAAATGAAGAAGACTTTGATTTAGTAAAATTGACTCAAATAATAATAGATAGATATGAGATATTTTCTTTAACTGAAAAATATAAATTTGTATTTGAATGTAACAAGGAAAAAATTATGATTCATGCTGATAAACAAAAGATGGAACAAGTTTTATATAATCTTATAAGTAATGCAGTAAATTATACTGGTGATGATAAAGTAGTTAAAATTAAGATTAATGATAACGAAGATGGTTCATGTAGGGTTGAAGTAATAGATACTGGAAAAGGTATTAAAAAAGAAGAAATAGATTTAATTTGGGATAAGTATTATAAAAGTAATAAAAAGCATAAACGTAATATGCTTGGTACTGGATTAGGACTTTCAATTGTAAAAAATATATTTGAATTACATAATTATAAATATGGAGTCACTTCAAAAAAAGATAAGGGTTCTACTTTCTATTTTGAAATACCAAAAGAAAAAAAGTGTAAAGATGTTTAAATCTTATACACTTTTTCTTTATATAAGTTAATTATTTTACTACATATGGACTATCTTTTGTTCCATCACCGCTTACTACGCCAACATCATCTGATAGATTAATTACAGGACGTACACCAAAAATAGCCCCTGAAATTGTTGGGGATGGTTGCATATCAAAAATATAGAGATCATTGTCTTCTTCGGCAGTAGAACCACTAAATTGTCGTGGTGACATTGTCCAATAAGCAGTAGTATCTAAATAGTTGTCATCTGATTTAAAATATGTACTTCCGGCATATGAAATTTCGTCTGCTGTTAATAACCCAACTGGATATGTTAAAGCTTTGTTGCCGTTTGAACTTGCAGTTGTTGTAAATAAATCATTTATTTCTGGACATGCAAACTGCGGTTGATGTGTATTTTTTAATCTATTATATGCACCATAATATGTCGTTTTCCTCTCATAGCCTAATGCAGTATCATCATTACTCCATGTCTTAGAAGTTGGAGCAATGCTTCTATCATTACAAAAGCCTGCAGTAGTAGACATATATGAAGTATAACCATTTAGATTGGTTTTATACCAATTATCTAGGTATGTCTTTACTGTACTGTTATTTGTATTTTTATGGGTCTCTTTATATGTCGATGAGCCCGTTGCACCATACATATATCCAGCATATGCATTATCACGATATATGGCATTATATGCACTACTTCCCACTGGATTTTCAGTAATAAGTCTTACGCTTCCATCTTCATTTATTCTTATGATTCTCCATACAATATCTTCGGCTGTATTTTGTGTGAATATTGCCTTGTCTGGTGTAAATGTACCACCCCCATCTACGCACGTTGCTTCATCAAAACCAACAAAATTGCCAAGGACACTAGTAGTTACACATACATTTGTTGATAAGCATTGTGCTTCTATTGGATTATATTCAAGTACCCCATTTGTAGGATCATAATATGCTATGTCCTTGCCATTATATTTACATGTATTTTTAGTCTGAGTTGCAAACTTAACATAATTGTTAGTAATATCACCTCTAAAGTAATATGTCGTTTTATTATCTTCTGTATTTTTATTTGTATAGTATAATCCCTTTCCATTTGTATCACTACTTATCTCGGAAAAATCTATATTTGTATCTGGTAATGCTGTATTGTCTGCTAGAATTCTTTCTGCTAGAGTCCCAATGGATTGTGTGGGTGGTGTATATTCTCCTCCATTATACTGAATATAAATTAATTGTATTTCATATTTTGATTCTTTTACTTCTGGTAGTGTTTCTGCTTCTTCTGGAATTTCAACTTTCATTGTAAAACTCATTTTTGAACCTGAAGTTAATACTTCTGTTCCTATTAAGCTATTACTAAATTTAAGATTTTTATCTTTATTTGTTTTTGTTTGAATTATATCTTTTAATACTGCATCTATATTGCCTTGATTCTCTACTGTTACTTCATATTCAATAGAATCTCCTGGCATCCATAAGTTTGCTTCAAATGATGCAGTAGTATCAGTAAAAGTATTTGATACATTCTCTGCCCTTCCTGTTTTATTAGCTTCTAATAACTTCATATTAGTTATTTTTACACTCCAATTACCTTGCATATTAGCTGTACCACTTATATTTAGGGTTTGTGATAATATTGCATAACCAATTCCCATAAATACAAGCAAAGAGCATAAAGCGCCAATTATAATATTTCTTTTCTTTCTATCTCTCATTTTGCACCTCTTCTATCTTAATCTATACTCAGTATACACCCCCCCCCATTGAAAATCAAGATAGAATATTTGTTCGACAGAATGAATAAATTTTTTATTTACACTGTAAATTATTTACTTAAAGTCTCGTTTTAATCAATATGAGAACTTAACTTTTAA
>OIYS01001731.1_pt1 | contig 10316 bp, 6 predicted proteins | sample 1588271 | NCBI WGS metagenome assembly OIYS01 (sample SAMN03283286) | human gut metagenome | biome: human-associated habitat; material: feces | host: Homo sapiens | place: Peru | collected 2012
AGATACTACTTTGATAGATGTCACTAGTAAGCATATCTTCAATGGTTTTATCGTTAATATAGCAGAATGTATAATAGTCGTTATAAGATGAACCTGTATATTTTTTGTAATTTGATTTATTTAGAATTCTATTTGCTTTTAGGGTTTTACTTGTTGATACGTAGTTGTTATTAAGCTTTAGTGTCACTTCTTTAATTTCATCACTTAGGGATTCGTTTAAGTAGATGCTGCCTTCAGGAATTAGATTGTTGTGTCTAAGTACACAGTTAAAGTTAGGATCTTCTGAAATCATATTTAAAGTTGATTTACCTAATTTATAGTTTAAAATACTTTCATATAGCATTTTTGATGAGACGTTGATGATGATTTTGTCACCAATATTTTCGTTATATTTGATGCCAGTAAGAACTGCTTTTTTGGTATCTATGTCCATGCCGTAGTCAAAGCCATAATTAAATGATTTATTAATTAACTTTTCTCTATCATATAGATTGTAGTTATCTTTAGATAGTTCTAACATAACTTCATTATCTTTGGTTGGGACAGTGCCTAAGTCAGCTTTAGCATCTTTACTAATTTCTTTGACTTGACCTCTAAAGTAATAATAATCTTCATATAAGGACATTACGGCATCAAGAGAAATATCATCTTTAACTAGATAATCAATGTTTTCAATATTAGTTAGTTTGTTAAAGTCTTCATCGGTGATTTTAGATTTGTCCTTTTTAACAAGGATAATTCTTTTGGTGTCAGTGTTTGCTAAAAATGAGTTATAACCTCTTGAGGTTTCTTCATATTTGCTGGATTTAAATGAAGCGGTTTCTAAGGTTAGAGCTAGAAACATAAATAGGAATACAATTAGTAATAGTAAGAATTTAGGTACGATGTTAAAGGTGTTTCTGATACCTAATCTGATTGATGATATAAGTCTAATTTTTTGATTGTGGCTTTCTTCTAATTTTGTGCTAGTTTCGGTTTCTTTAATTTTTTTGTCTTCTATTATTTTGCCATCAAACATGGTAATTTTTCTAGTTGCATAATCTTTAAAGTCTTCATAGTTGTGTGTTACGATTATTACTAGTTTATCTTTAGATACTTCTTTTAGGGTTTTAATTACACTGACAGCACTTTTACGGTCTAGCGAACCGGTTGGCTCATCAGCAATAATAATTGGGGTATTTTTAGCTAGAGCACGCGCTATTGCTACTCTTTGTTTTTGGCCACCTGATAACTTAGAAACACGAGTATTTTTATATCTTGTTAAGTCTACTTGTTTGATAAGTTCAAGGACTCTTTCTTTTACTTCTTCCTTTTTGTGACCGTTTATTAATAGGACTAATTCAATATTTTGATAGACTGTGTAACTAGCAACTAGATTAAAGTTTTGGAAGATATTACTGATATATTTTTTACGATAGTTTTCAAATTCTTCTTCGCCATAGTGACTAGTTTCCTTACCATTTATATAAAGCTCGCCTTCTTCGTAAGTATCAAGGCCTGATATAACGTTTAGTAAAGTAGATTTACCACTACCACTTTCACCAGTGATTACAACGAATTCGCCGATATTAAATTCAGCGTTAATTTTGGTAATACCTGATGTGATTATTCCTTTTTGATAGTAATACTTTGAGACATCTTTTAGTTTGATCATTTTCCCACCTCTTAAGCACATTATACTTTTATATATGAAAAAAAACAACCAAATTAGGCTGTTTTCTGTAAACTAAATTTTATTTTCTTACTTCTAGTTCTTTAGTTAAAATCTCTTTTACTTTTAAAGGATTTGCTTTACCTTTTGTTTCTTTCATAGTCATACCAACAAAGAAATCAAACATATTAGTTTTACCGTTAAGGTATAGTTCTATTTGTTTAGGACTATTATCTAATATAGTTTTAATTATAGAACTTAGTTCTTCTTCGTTATCCATTTGTTTCATGCCATATTTTTCTATTAGACTTTGTGGCTCAGATTTTTCTTCTAAGGCCTTTGTAAATAGTTCTTTGGCTTGCTTAGATGATATTTCACCGTTTTTTAATGGAGTTAGAATTTGACTAAGTAGTCTTGGTGATAAGTAAAACTCTAGGATGCTAATATTTTCTTTGCTAAGGATGCCTAAGATAAGGGAAATAATCCAATTAGCAACTGTTTTTGAGTCAAGCCCAAGCTTAATACTTTCATCAAAGTAATCAGCGATATCTTTGTTACGGGCTAGAATTTTACTATCGTTTTCAGATAAATTATATTCTTCCATGTAAGTTTTAATTCTAGCGTTTGGTAGCTTAGGAATTTCGCTGCGAATTTCTTCTAGAAAGTCATTAGTTATTTTGATGCGTGGAATGTTTGGCTCAATAAAATATTTATAGTCAATACTTTTTACTTTTTTACGCATGCTAATTGTGGTATTTGTTTGTTCATCGTATCTTCTTGTTTCTTGGCATAACTCATCTTTTTTACCACTTTCTAAACATTCTATTTGTCTTTTTACTTCAGCATTTATAGCATTTTCTACGTTTGCAAATGAGTTTACGTTTTTAATTTCTACTTTTGGTGTAATGTAGTTACCATTTTCATCTTTTAGGTTAACGTTGCAGTCGCATCTAATTTGGCCTTTTTTGATGTCGGCTTCTGAAATATCACAGTATTTTAAACTGTTTGCTAGATATTCTAAGAACTCTACGGCTGATGGAGCATCGTTAAAGCATGGCTCTGTTACAATTTCTATTAGAGGGACGCCAGCACGGTTATAATCAATTAATGAATATGTATCATAGTGATCTTGTGAGGCCGTATCTTCTTCTAAATGAATATCATGGATTAGAGCATAAAATGGTTTGCCGTTAGAGATAAGCTCAACTTTACCGTTGATACCAACTGGTTTTGTTACCTGAGTAATTTGAAAGCCTTTTGGTAAGTCTGGATAGTAATAGTTTTTACGGTCAAATAAAAGTTCATCAGGCTGAGTGCAGTTTAGAACCATACTCATTTTTAAAGCTTTTCTTACAGCTTCTTTATTTAAAGATGGCATAATACCAGGGAATGACATATCTATTTCATTTACGTTACTATTTGGTACGGTAGAATAAAAGTTAGCACTAGGACTAAATACTTTTGAGTTTGTTTTTAGTTCGCAGTGTAGTTCTAAACCAATTACTGTTTGATATTTATTCATGTTTACCTCCTGCCATTATGCCAGCGTATCCTAGTTTTTCTTCTAGGGCGGCAGCAATGTTTAATACATCAGCATCTCTTTGAATGTTACCAGTGATATTTAAACCAATTGGTAAGTCGTTACTAAAACCATTTGGAATTGTAATTGATGGAAAACCGCCAAAGTTGCCAGTAAGTAGTAGCGTGCTTACATTTGCACTAGAATCACTTATGACATCACTTGCTTTAGAAATAGGTGTTGCCTCAGTGCTTGCTGGAGCAATCATGGCATCATATTTTGTAAATAATTTATGCATTTCTTCATTGATTAAGGTTCTTACTCTTTGAGCATTTAAGAAGTATCTTTCTTGATTTTCTTCTTGAAGAACATAAGAACCAATTACTAGTCTTCTTTTAATTAGCGGACTAAAGCCTTTAGTGCGAGCATCTTTCATCATTTCATAGATGTTTGTACTTTCCCCACGAGGACCGTAGTTTATACCGGTATACATTGATAAGTTACTGGTTGCTTCAGCGCATGAGATGATCGTATATGCTGGGCCTAGTGCTTCTAATATGTTTTTATCTATGCTTACGGCTTCAACACTCATACCTAGTGATTTAGCAAGTTCTAGGGATTTATTAAAAGTATTTAGCGTGTTTACTGTGCTTTCATCAGGATTTTCATAAGATGATAGCTCGCATAGTTCCTTAACATAGAATAATTTTTTACCTGTTACTTTTTTGTCTAACTGTGGTGCTAGATTTTCTATTTCATTTAGAGCTGTCATATCCTTACCGTCAGGGCCTTTTATTATATCTACAACAGTAGCAGCATCTTTAACGCTTCTTGTAAATACCCCAACGTGATCAAGTGATGAAGCAAATGGTAAGACTCCATATCTTGAAATAAGACCATAAGTAGGTTTATACCCTACTACGCCGCATAATGATGCGGGTTTACGAACCGAGTCCCCAGTGTCAGTTCCTAATGCAAAAGGAACAATACCTAGAGCAACAGATGTAGCAGAACCACTAGATGAGCCGCCCGCTACAAACTCCGGATTCCATGGGTTTCTGACAACCCCAGTGTGTCCCGTAGTACCAGTACCACCTAAACCAAATTCATCACAAACGGTTTTACCGATAAGAACAGCCCCTGCTTCATTTAATCTTTTAATTACAGTTGCATCGTAAAAAGGGACATAATCCTTTAGAATATTAGATGAACCTGTAGTTAGTATGCCAGCTGTACTAAATAAATCTTTAGCAGCATAAGGAATATTTGCTAGTGGTAAATCTTGATTTTCGCTTATTTTAGGATTATCAATAATTGTAACAAAAGAATTAATTTCCTCGTTTGTTTCATGAGCAAGTTTAAGGGCCTTTTCAATAGTGCCTTTTTGATTTTTTAACTCTTCTATCATTTAATTCACCACCTTTGGAACTTTTACTTCTCTACCTTCAATGTCTTTGTCGTTTGCTAAAAGAAGCTCTACGGGAACGCTAGGCTCAGCGACATCTTCTCTTAAGCTAGCTGTATATAAATTAAAAGGAAAAGCTGAAGGTGTTACGCTTTGTAAGTTTGGAATGTTATTTATTTTATCAATATTTTTATCTATGCAAGAAAATTCTTCTTTGATACTAGATGCTTCTTCTTTGCTTAAACCAATAAGTAACTTATCTGCATAGTCAATTATTTCTTCAATTGTAAATTCTTTCATGCAATTCCTTTCTAAAATTCACAGTTTCCTGGAGTACGTGGGAATGGAATTACATCTCTAATATTTTCAATACCTGTTAAGTAAATTAGAAGTCTTTCAAAGCCCATTCCGAAGCCTGAATGATAGCAACCACCAAATTTACGTAAGTTTAAGTACCACTCCATGCTTTCTTTATCCATGTCTAGTTCTTCCATACGAGCTACTAGTTTGTCATAGTTTTCTTCTCTTTGAGAGCCACCCATTAATTCGCCTGCTCCTGGAACTTCTAAGTCTACTGCGGCAACAGTTTTACAGTCATTATTTTGTTTCATATAGAAAGCTTTAATATCTTTTGGCCAGTTTTTGATAAATACAGGACCATTAAAGTGCTCCGTAATATATTTTTCGTGTTCTTTAGCAATGTCTTCACCATATTCAGGGGTAAATTCCCATTTGACGTCTGCTTCTTTTAAGATTTTGATAACGTCGTGATGATCAATTCTAACAAAGTGTGAGTTAACTAATTTTTCTAATTTTTCAATTAAACCTTTTTCAACAAATGTATCAAAGAATTTCATTTCACTAGGACAGTTATCTAGAACGTATTTAACTACGAATTTTAGCATGTCTTCCATGATGTCCATATCTTTTTCTAAGTCGGCAAAAGCAATTTCCGGCTCGATCATCCAAAATTCGTTTGCATGAGTTTTAGTATTTGAGTTTTCGGCTCTAAAAGTTGGCCCAAATGTGTAAGTTTTTTTGTATGCTAGAGCAAAGGTTTCGGCTTGTAATTGGCCACTTACAGTTAGGGCTGTTTTTTTGCCAAAGAAGTCATCTTTGTAATCTAATTTACCAGTTTTTGCTACCTTTTCTAAATCAAGAGTAGTAACATTAAACATTTCGCCAGCGCCTTCACAGTCGCTTGCGGTTATTAGTGGTGCATGGAAGTAAACATAACCATTTTCTTGAAAGTATTTATGAATAGCATAAGCTGCTACGCTTCTTACTCTAAAAGCACTACCAAATAAGTTAGTACGTGGTCTTAAATAAGCTATTTCTCTCAAGTATTCTCTAGTTGGACGGTTTTTTGTTTGTAGTGGATAGTCCTCAGGGCAGTCGCCTAGAACTTCAATTTCAGATAGTTTTAATTCGTGATTTTGTTTGCCACCTTCTGATTTAATAATTTCACCAGTAATTTTAACAGCTGAGCCAATATGTATTTTGGTTATTTCATCAAAGTTTGCTAGTTTGTTATCATAAACTACTTGAAGGCTTTCAAAACAAGTTCCATCATATAAATCAATAAAACCAAACTCTTTTTGTTTACGATGGTTTTTAACCCAGCCTTCTAGGGTAAGAGTTTGACCTTCATATTTACTAATTTCTTTTAATAAATCTTTTAAATCCATAATATATTCCTTCTTTCTATATATTCATATCTAAATGCTCTACTAATTCATTTATATTAATTTTAGTTTCTTCTTTTGTACGATTGTCTTTGACACTAACATTATTTTTGGCTAGGTCTTCATCGTTTAGAATGATTAAGAATTTACTTTTTAGTCTATCTGCGGCTTTGAATTGTGATTTTAAATTTCTTCCTAGATAATCAGTTTCAGCGATAAAGCCATTTAATCTTAAGTTTTGCATTAGGTAAGCTGCAGTTTCTTTTTCGTTTTCACTTACATAAAGTAAATAAGCATCTATGCTATCGTTTATTGGAATGTTAATGTTACTTTTTTCAATTGCCATAAGAGTGCGGTCATAGCCCATTGCAAAGCCAACAGCAGGAGTACTTGGTCCTCCTAGGGTTTCAATAAGGCCGTTGTATCTACCACCACCTCCTAAAGCTAGGTTGCCTATTTCAGGCACGTTTGCATAAACTTCAAATACGATGTGATTGTAGTAATCTAAGCCTCTTACTAGTTTTGGATCTTCTTCATAGTTTATTTCTAATAAATCTAGATATTCTTTGATTTTATTATATCTTTCTAAGCTTGCTTCGTTTAGGTAATCTTTAGTAATAGGTGCATTTTTTAAAATTTCATTTTCGCCATCTATTTTACAATCTAAAACTCTTAATGGGTTTTTATCAATTCGCTTTTTGCAGTCTTCACAAAGTTCATCTACATGTGGTTTAAGGTAATTTAATAAGGCGGTACGATAATTATCACGAGACTCAGTATCACCTAGAGTATTTATTTTAATAGTAACATCTTCTAATCCGAGTAAATTATATGTTTGATATACCATTGAAATTACTTCTACATCTGATAATACATCGTCTGAGCCGATACACTCAATACCGAACTGAGTAAATTCACGGTTTCTTCCGGCTTGTGGTCTTTCATATCGATACATTTTGCAGTTATAGAATGCTTTAAATGGTTCAGTCATGTTACCATATAGTTTATTTTCAATAAAAAATCTACAAATGGCAGCAGTACCTTCGGGTCTTAGAGTGATGTTACGGCCACCACGATCAGTAAAATCATAGGTTTCTTTTGATACCATGTCAGTGGATTCTCCTACGCTTCTGTGAAATAATTCGGTTGCTTCAAATACTGGCGTTTCAATGTAACCATAATTATATTTTTCACATACTGAACGTAAGATGTCATTAACGTACTCTCTTTTTTTGGCATCTACTCCATAGATGTCGTATGTTCCTTTTTGTTTAGTAATCATATTTATTCCTTCTTTCTAAATAAAAAACACTAGGTAGATGTAAGGACGAGTTATAACCCGCGGTGCCACCTTACTTTACTTAGTGTACTCTTTTGTTATCGTAACGAGATAAACGTTTGTCTTTATGAAGACTGTTCCAAGTTTATAATATATTTTGGCATTTTCACCAGTTAGCCATCTCTTTTAAATATATGCGCTATAAGCTCAGGTTCTTCAAACAAATTTATAGTTCTATTTTACTTAAAAAAAGTGATGTTGTCAACGGGTTATGATACAACTTTGTATGGGTTTAATTGAATTGAAATTTAGTTATTAATCGGGAAGCGCAACTGTGTATGGATCTTCAATTTCGCCAGTTCCTCCTGTTATTAGGATATTTTGTTTTAGGGTTATAGCAGGTCGGGCCCCGAAAGGGTCGCCCACGGCGCCGATGGCGCGCAAACTCCCATTGTCAACGATACGGCCGCGAGCATAGTGGTCGCTGGAGGAATTAGGGGACAGCAACCAATAAGAATAAGAACCACCATTATTTAAGTAATTAGTGCTTGAACCACCAAAGGCAAGACTTGCTTCTTTACTGGTTAATAATCCTACTGGATAATCTAAAGCATTATTTCCATATCCTAATGTTCCACCTTTATCTACTTTTAATGTAAATTGATCTTCTTTATCTTGGCATGTTAATCTTAAATTACTAACACTAGAATCATTAAAATTTAAATAACTTTTTATTTCTCCACCACTCGGATTCCATCCTCCTAAGTTTGATATATTTCTATTATTACAATATATTGCATTCTCTAAATACTCTGTTGCATTTGTCATATTGTTTTTATACCAATTGTCTATTACTGTTTTTATATTACTATTTGTTGTATTATAGTTTAGCATTTCATCTAAGGCATCTCCTATCTTTTTTCCATTTGTTAATGTTATATAATGTGCATCTCTCGTTGCATCTTCCATATAGTATATATAATACACTGCCGAACAGCTTAAACTTGTACTTAAACATGTATAATGTTTACTACTTAATTTACTATACATATCTGATATTGTTCCACTTTCTGCATCACTTAATGTATATGTTGTTCCATTCCATGTTACATCACTACCATAATAATATGTTCCAAATAATGATGCATAATTTTCAGAAATCTCATACACAGTTCCATACATATATCCGACATACGTTAGAGAATAAGAGCTCGTGTTATATTTTGTTCTACTTGCTTCCAAGTAAACATCTGTATCTGTATTATTACAATTTGTAGTAAAACTTCCAGTTGGCTTTCCTATTGAAAATCTTACTACATCATCATTATTATTACCACTACTATCTTTTTTATAAACTACTTTTATTACATCACTTGTGGTTAGTCCATTTAGTTCTATTATTCCAGACTTTCCTCCACTTAAATCCACTTTTAAGCCAGTTCCGTTTTTATAAAATGATCCTTTATCATAATTTGCTTCACTACTAACTTCATAATTTAAAACATAGTCACCATCTTCGGTAACAGTAAACTCAATTGTATTTTCACCACTATCTACTCCTGCTATTCCACTTGTCCATTTCTTTGTAGACTCATTAAATGTAAATGGTGTTCCTGTTGGTGTATTTGTAGTTACACTATATTTATCTTGTGTGATTGGTTCATTTTCGATAACTTGCTTTAATTCACCATTATACAAAAGTTTTACTCCATCTGTTTCAGTTGTTCTTACCATCTTCCAACAATAGTTATTAAATAATAAATTATTGTTTGTTACATTACCTACATAATAATATACATCTTTTCCATTTTCATCTATTGTTTTTTTTACACCTTTATTACTAGAATAATCGGCTAATAATTTGCCATATACTGTTTTGTCAGTTTTAGGACTACTTATAACAGTTACTTTACCTTGGTAGGTTTTTCCTGAGCCTTGTTCTTTAGTCATACTTTCAGTAAACCATAGTCTTAAATCATATTCCTTTTCTTGACTTCCATAAATAGTATCTTCTAATAAAATATAATTTGTTCTACCGTTTACTGGAGTCCCTAAAATTCCATTAGATAATAATTTAGCACTTGTTGGTGTTTCTCCCTTTTTTGTTATTACTCCTTTGATTAAATTTGGCTGAATTTGTGATGATGCTAAAGTTTCTACTCCTATTTGGATATTTAGAAGCTGGCTACATTTGTTTTTTATTTTAAAAGTGTATGGTGTTCTTTTTAATCCTTCTGCATCGGATATTGGATAATCATTTGTTAGTGCTATAGCGTCTGTGACATCAGAATATTCTATTTCAAAGCAATTTAAGGTTGTTATATCGTTTTGAGTTGCTTGTGATGCTGATGCTTTAAATATTGCATATGTTGTACCCGCTATAAGCAAAACCACTCCTAAAAGTATCGTTAAAACTAGTATTCGTTTCTTATATTTTTTTATCACTCTACCACCTATTTTCTTCTTTTATTATATAACAACCCCCCCCCGTGTCAACCGGGGATGTGGAAAACTTGGCGGTCAGTGCAAACAAATGTGTGCAGCAAAAAACATCCTACTTTTGATTGTTTTTTAGGATGTTTGATTATTTAGTTTCTATCTTCTATTTGAAAGTCTAATAGTTCTGTACATATTTTTTTATATAAATCTTGCTCGTGCCCTATTGTATCTATTAGAAACATTTTATCTGTTTCATATTCTTTTAAGCCTCTAATATAATAAGTTTTATCGTCATCTAACACAATAAATGGCATAATATTATTTTTTAAACATTCTTT
>OIYS01001737.1_pt1 | contig 10295 bp, 5 predicted proteins | sample 1588271 | NCBI WGS metagenome assembly OIYS01 (sample SAMN03283286) | human gut metagenome | biome: human-associated habitat; material: feces | host: Homo sapiens | place: Peru | collected 2012
TCTTCGAAGTGCGGGCGATTAAAATCGCCCCTACATTTTTCATAGATTACTTTACACTATCATATAATTAATAGTGAATAATGAAAAGTGAATAATTTTAGTTAATTTTTGCAGCAAAGCCACAAAAATTTTTATTAATTATTCATTCTTTATTATTAATTACTTTTTTCCCTTGACTATTGATATTACTGTGTTTTCTTCTTTAAATATTTCTTTTAGAATGTTTTCAGTATATTCTTTACTTACTTGGTTAAAGTTTTCTAAATATTCAAAGCTATTTATTCCTTTAAACCTATCGGATATAAGCATTCTAGCAATTGAAGCTACATCATTATATTCTTTTATATAGCCTCCATATATCATATTTTTTATTCTTTGGAAATGCTTTTCTTCCAATCCTTGTTCTTTAAATTCTAGTATTTGTTTTTGCACAGCTTCTAAAACCTTTTTAGGCTCATTTGATTGACCTGTTATTGCTATGTGTGCATATGTTTTTTCAAATTCATATTCCATATATGGTTCAGACATAATTAAACCTTGTTCATATAAGCTCTTATATGTTTTTGAACTTTTCCCTATTATCATATTTAATAAAATTTCTATTGCAATATGTTTTTTTACAAGTTCTTCAGATGTTTCGCAGTTAGCATAGCTATTATCTTTTATGCCTATTACAAATATTGGCATACTAACTTCCATAGTTTTTTCTACTTCTGGTTTTACAATTTCCTTTGGTTCTTCTTCGTGTATTCTTTTGATTTCCCCTTGAGGAGCTTCTTTTTTTACAATTCTTTTCTTAATTTCTTCTACTAGTTCTTCTGGTACAAAATCTCCTACAACGCACATTACCATATTATTCAAATTATAAAATGTGTTGTAGCATTTATATAAAATTTCCTTGTCTATTCCTTTTATGGAATCAACTGTTCCTGCAATATCTATTGTTATTGGATTTTTAGAATATATGCATCTTATTGCATTCATATAAACTTCCCACTCTGGATAGTCATCATACATCATTATTTCTTGAGATATAATGCCTTTTTCTTTTTCAACATTTTCATCTGTAAAATATGGATGTTGTACATAGTCCATAAGCTCATCTAATGCTGGATAAAAGTTTTGAGTACACTCAAAAAGATATGCTGTATGATTTGTTGTTGTATATGCATTTGCTTCTACTCCAAGCTCTGTTAATGCATCTAAACTATTTTTTCCATTTTCTTGTTCAAACATTTTATGCTCTAAATAGTGTGCCACTCCGTTTGGTACTTCAGTTACTTTAGTTTCTCCTGGCACAATGAATTTATTATCTAATGAACCATAGTTTGTAGCCCACATAATGTATTTTTTTTCAGTTCCTTTTTTAGGCATTATCATTATTGTTAGTCCATTATCTAATTTTTCTATATATAATTTTTCTTTAACTTTTAAATTTTCTATAATTTGCATAACTTACCTCTTTTTAATTTATTATTCTAGTTTCTTAAGAAATAGATTGTGTTAATATTAATAGATTTTGCTACATTTTCTATATCTTCTTTGCTAACTTTTTTTATTTGTTCTTCATATTCTTCAAAACTTGTATGTTCTCCCGAAATTTCCTGTCCAAAATAGTAAGAAACTTCTGAATCCTGTTCTTCCCTAGTAGTTCTAAGTCCTGCTATAACATATTTTTTTGCATTGTCTATATCTTCATCAGTAAATTTTCCATTTTTCATATCTTCTAGTTGTTCCTTTATTACGGACACGGCTTTTTCATAGTTTTGTATTTCAATTCCGCATCTTATATATATATTATTTTTTTGTCTTATATAGTTAGACCTTGCTGTATATGCTAGGCTTTCTCTTTCTCTTACATTTTGGAATAACTTTGATGTTGCTCCTTCTCCTAAAATAACATTATATAAAGAAATTTTATATTTGTAATTTTCCTCATTGTAATTTACATCTGTTCCTATTACAAGTTTTCCTTGTGTTATTTCCATTTTCTCTTCTACGGATTTTGGTGAGCTTGAGTTATTATTTGAGTTTATTTTACTAATAATGTGAATATCTGGTCTTGATTGTAATTTTTTTATGTTACAATTTTCGTTTACATCTTTTACTACTTCATTTTCATTAATATTTCCAGATACGAATATATCAATTTTTGCTGTTTTTATTAGCTCCTCATATTTTTCATACAAGTTTTTGTTGTTAATTTTTTCCAAATCCTCTACATATCCATATTTATACAAACCATAGGTTGTATTTTTATACATTTCTTCTATGCATCTATCGAATGCGTATCTATCTTTATTGTCTATTTTAGCTTCTATTATTTTTCTTATATTTTCTTTTTCAGTTTTTACATATTCTTCTTCAAATTGATTATCTTTAACCAATGGATTAAATATTATATCAAGTAATAGATTAATTCCCTTATCTAATGTTTGTGCTTTATTTGGCAAAAATTCATCATTTACCATTTCTAAATAAAATTTTAATATTTGATTATCTCCTGTTTTTTCCACACCACAATCAAATGTTGCTCCATACATATTTTCTAGTTCTATACTTATTTCTTCTTGGCTTTTTAAATTTGCTGTTCCTCTTCTTAAAACTGCTGGTATTAAAGCATTATAAGTAACATTTTCTCTTGATAGTGGGATTGTTAAAAATACAGATAATAAATTTGTTTTAAATTTTTCTGTTTTTATGCAGTGTAATTTTATGCCTTCTTTAATTTGCTCTTCTTTATATGACATACTAATATTCTCCTTTTTTGTTATTTTGTTCATTTATTTTATATTTATTCTTAAATTTCTGTAAAGACTTTTATTAAAAAAAGATGAAATGTGATATCTATAACAAATACAATATCTTACATTTCACCTCCATTTTATTTATAACAAAAGGTGAAAAGTTTATTTTTATAACCTCTCACCTCTAATCTTTAATTAAAATTTTCTTTTTCTAGCTGCTTCTGATTTTTTCTTTCTTTTTACACTTGGTTTTTCATAATGTTCTCTTTTTCTTACCTCTTGTAATACGCCATTTCTAACGCATTGTCTTTTGAACCTTCTTAGTGCATCTTCTATATTTCCATTATTAACTTTAATTTCTGCCATTTTTTGTTTCCCTCCCCCCGCTTTTTTACGTTCTCTACTGCTGGGATTATTATAACTTTGTATATTATACAAAAAAACGGGTATATTGTCAATAGAAATAGGTAAATTTTAGACTAAATAACATTCAAACTAGATGTAATATAAAATTTATATAATTATAGGACAGGTTTGGAACCTGTCCTTGTTAATCAATTATTTATCGTATTCAAATAAATCTCCTAAAGGTTTTTCTTCATTTATTCTTTTTATTGCTTCTGCAAATAGTGGTGCAATTGATACAATTTTTATTTTATCTATTTGTTTTTCTGGTTCTAGTGGTATTGTATTTGTTATAACTAATTCTTTTATTGGTGAATTTTTTATTCTTTCAACTGCTGGTCCAACTAATACTCCATGTGTCGCTCCTGCATATATTTCTTTTGCTCCGTGTTCTGCTAAAATTCTAGCAGCCTCTGTAAGTGTTCCTGCTGTGCTAACTTCATCATCAAATATTAATGCTGTTTTTCCTTCTACATCCCCTATTATGTTAGATGCTACAGCATGGTCATTGTTTGCTTCTCTTCTTTTATCTATTAATGCAAGTGGGCATTCAAAAAATTCGGAATATTTATATGCTTTTTTTGAACTTCCTGCATCTGTTGCTACTACAACAATGTCTTTTAAGTTTTTATTTTCAAAATATTTTTCTAATAAATGTGTTCCTGTTACTCTATCACAATTTATGTCAAAGTAAGATTGTATAGCAGCATTGTGTAAATCGCAAGTTATTACTCTATCTGCTCCAGCTGCTTCTAATAGTTGTGCCATTAGTTTAGCTGTTACTGGTATTCTTGGTTGATCCTTTTTGTCTGATCTAGAATACATATAGTAAGGTAATACTACTGTTATTCTTTTAGCAGATGCTCTTTTTACTGTATCTATAGTTATTAATAATTCCATTATTCTTTCATTTACTGGTGGTTGAGTTGTTTGTATAATATAAACATCATAATCTCTTACTGTTTCTTTTAGTTGTACGAAATTGTTATCATTTTTAAATTTAAAAGAATCTTTTTCTCCCAATGGTAATCCTAGGCAGTCACATACCTCTTTTGTAAAATTTTCTGCTGAATTACATGCAAAAACTTTAATTTTATTCACAATTATTCCTCCCAAAATTCGAATTTTATGTCGAAAAAAATCACGTCCATTTTTATTTTAGCACGAATTGAGCATTATTTCAACCAAAAGTAATAATAAATTTATTAATTTGCACTTTATATGCTTATTTTTATATTTCATTTAATATTAAAATTCTATATTAAATTTTTTATCCACATTTTCTTTGGCTTGCTTTTTTATGTATACTATGTTATTATTATTATATCTTATTGTAAAGGAGGAATCCGTTTTATGATAAGCATCCTCTGTGAATACTTTTTAGGAGGATTAAGTACTGGCTCCATTTTGATGGATGTTTTGGTGATATTGCTCACTGCTTTAAACACTACCCGTCCTGTTGGTAGCATAAAGAAAACATCTGATGATAAATGGACATTTTTCAAATTCTAAAGACAAAAATGTTTTTTAACATATGAGTATAATAAAACCGCCTAGAAATAGGCGGTTTTATTTATTATTCTGTTACTTCTACTTTTTCTTCAGCTTCGCTGTCTTCTGCTTCTTCAGTTACTGGTTTTGCAATTATATTTTTATAATTTGGCATACCTGTACCTGCTGGTATTAATTTACCGATGATAACATTTTCTTTTAATCCTATTAGAGAATCTTTCTTTCCTTTTATTGCTGCTTCTGTTAATACTCTTGTTGTTTCTTGGAATGATGCTGCTGATAAGAAACTTTCTGTCGCAAGTGATGCTTTTGTAATTCCTAGTAATACTCTAGTTCCTGTTGCTTCACGCTTTCCTTCTTCTCTCATTTTCTTATTTATATCTTCAAGTTCATTTCTATCTACTAATGAACCTGCAAATAATTTTGTATCTCCTGGATCTTCTACTTTAATTCTCTTAAGCATTTGTCTACCAATTACTTCAATGTGTTTATCGTTAATATCAACACCTTGGTTTCTATATACTTTTTGAACTTCTGCTGTTAGATATTTAAATACACCTTCTGGTCCTTTTATTGCTAATATTTCACTTGGGTTAAGTGAACCTTCTGTAATAGCGTCCCCTGCTTCAATTTCGTCTCCGTCTTTTACTCTTAATTTTGATCCGAAACTTATTAAGTATGTTTTTGCATTGTCTTTTCCTGTTATTGTTACTTCTTTTCTCTTCTTAGAGTCTGCTATTGAAACTTTTCCGCTGATTTCAGACATTACTGCAACACCCTTTGGTTTTCTTGCTTCAAATAACTCTTCAACCCTTGGAAGACCTTGTGTAATATCTCCTCCTGCAACACCACCAGTGTGGAAAGTTCTCATAGTAAGCTGTGTACCTGGCTCACCAATTGATTGTGCAGCTATAATACCAACTGCTTCCCCTATGTTTACTTCTTTTCTTGTTGCAAGTCCCATTCCATAACATTTAGCACAAACACCATGTCTTGTTTTACATCCTAATGCTGAACGAACTTTTACACTTGTATATCCTGCAGCAACAATTTTATCTGCAATATCTGGTGTAATTAGTGTATTTGTATCCACAATTACTTCTTTTGTTTGTGGATTAATTACATCTTCAAATGCATATCTTCCTATTAGTCTTTCATTAAGTTTTTCTATTATTTGATTTCCATCTTTAATGTCTGAAACTTCAATGTATTCATCTGTTCCACAGTCTTCTTCTCTTACTATAATGTCTTGTGAAACATCTACTAGTCTTCTTGTTAAATATCCAGAGTCGGCTGTTCTTAAAGCTGTATCTGCTAAACCTTTTCTAGCACCGTGTGATGAAATAAAGTATTCTAGGGCATCTAGTCCTTCTCTAAAGCAAGCTTTAATTGGTATTTCTACCGCTTTACCAGATGTATTGGCCATAAGTCCACGCATACCTGCAATTTGACGTAATTGATTCATATTACCTCTGGCTCCAGATTGTGCCATCATATATATTGGGTTTAGTTCATCAAAGTTTTGTTTCATTGCTTCTGTAACGTCATCTGTTGCTTTTTCCCATACGCTAATAACAGATGAATATCTCTCGTCGTTTGTTATTAAACCACGTTTATATTGTTTTGCAATTTCTTCTACTTTCTTGTCTGCTTCTTCTAGTATTGTTTTTTTAGCTTCTGGAACTGCAACATCTGCAACTGATACTGTAAATGCACCTTTTGTAGCATATTTATATCCTAATGATTTTATATAGTCTAAAACTTCTGCTGTTACATTTAATCCGTGTTTATCTATACATTTTGCAATAATTGTTCCTAAGTTTTTCTTCATAACTGGGAAATCAATTTCTTTTTGGAATTCATTTTCTGGTTTTGTTCTGTCTATAAATCCTAAATCTTGTGGAATTCCTTGGTTAAATATAATTTTACCTGCTGTTGTTTCTATTGTTCTTGTTACACTTTCACCATTTACCATTTTTGTAATTCTTACTTTTATTGTTGCGTGTAATCCAAGATCTCCATTTTGGTATGCAAGAAGTACTTCGTCTTCATCTTTAAAGTACATACCTTCTCCTGGTTCACCTTTTGTTACCATTGTTAAGTAATAGCTTCCTAGTATCATATCTTGTGTTGGAACTGTAACTGGTTTACCATCTTGTGGTTTTAATAAGTTATTTACTGAAAGCATTAAATATCTTGCTTCTGCTTGTGCTTCTGGTGATAGTGGAACGTGTATTGCCATTTGGTCACCATCGAAATCGGCATTGAATGCTGTACAAACTAATGGATGTAGTTTTATTGCTCTACCTTCTACAAGTACTGGTTCAAATGCTTGAATACCTAATCTGTGAAGTGTTGGAGCACGGTTTAGCATAACTGGATGATCTTTTATAACTTCTTCTAGTATATCCCAAACTTCTGGTCTTAATTTTTCTACCATTCTTTTTGCATTTTTAATGTTATGAGCTAATCCTCTTCCTACAAGTTCCTTCATAACAAACGGTTTAAATAATTCTACTGCCATTTCCTTTGGAACACCACATTGGTAAATTTTTAATTCTGGTCCAACTACTATAACTGAACGTCCAGAGTAGTCAACCCTTTTTCCTAATAGGTTTTGTCTGAATCTACCTTGTTTTCCTTTTAACATATCTGATAATGATTTTAATGGTCTATTTCCAGCTCCTGTAACTGGTCTTCCTCTTCTTCCATTATCTATTAATGCATCTACAGATTCTTGAAGCATTCTTTTTTCGTTTCTTACGATAATTTCTGGTGCTCCTAATTCTAATAATCTTTTTAATCTGTTATTTCTGTTTATAACTCTTCTATATAAGTCATTTAAGTCTGATGTTGCAAATCTACCACCATCTAATTGTACCATTGGTCTTAATTCTGGTGGAATTACTGGAATAGCACTCATAATCATCCATTCTGGTTTATTTCCAGATATTCTAAAACTTTCAACTGTGTCTAATCTTTTTACAAGTTTTGTTCTTTTTTGTTCACTTGATTTTGCTATTTCTTTTTTAAGTTTTTCTGATAATTTATCTAAATCTATTTCTTTTAGTAATGTTCTTATTGCTTCTGCACCCATTTTAGCCGTAAAAGAACCTTTTCCATATTTTTCTTCAGCTTCACGGTATTCTTTTTCTGTTAAAGTTTGGCATTTTACAAGTCCTGATGTTCCTTTATCTATTACTATGTAAGATGCAAAATAAATAACTTTTTCAAGATTTCTTGGTGATATATCTAGCATTAATGCTACTCTACTTGGAATTCCTTTAAAATACCATATATGTGCAACTGGAGAAGCAAGTTCAATATGTCCCATTCTTTCACGTCTTACTTTTGATTTTGTTACTTCTACGCCACATCTATCGCATATTATTCCTTTATATCTTATTCTTTTATATTTACCACAATGACATTCCCAATCTTTTGTAGGTCCAAATATTTTCTCACAGAATAAACCATCTTTTTCTGGTTTTAATGTTCTATAGTTAATTGTTTCTGGCTTTTTTACTTCACCTTTTGACCATTCTCTTATTTTGTCATCAGATGCTAATCCTATTTGGATTTTGTCGAAAATCTCTAGTTCGTCTTTATTTTCTGTATTTTCCATCTATTTAGGTCCCCCTTCATTTACACTATTTTTTAAATAATTTTTATTGTCATCTAACTTTTAAATTACATTTTTAATAAAATACACACATTGCTCGAACAATTCCTTGAAGTTAATATTTTATTTTATGTAATTATTAATATTCAATTTATGGGGACGACTATTTGTCGTCTACGTATGGGCAATTAAAATCGCCCATACATTTTTTTACTCTTCAAATGAGTCATCATCATTTTCAAGGTTGTCTTCAGCAAGTTCATTGTCGAAATCTTCTTCATCTTCATCTAGTAAAATATCATCTTCTATAAATTCATCATTTAATTCTTCGTCGTCAAGTATTGCTTCTTCTGGTTCTGGAAGAATATTTTTGTCATCTAAATTGAAATCAATTCCTTCATCTATATCTTCTTTAAGTTCTAGTTCTTCATCATCTTTAGAGTATAGACGAACATCTAGTCCTAAACTTTGAAGTTCTTTTATTAATACTTTAAAGCTTTCTGGAACACCTGGTTCTGGAACATTATCTCCTTTAACAATTGCTTCATAAGTTTTTACTCTTCCTACAACATCATCAGATTTGATTGTTAAGATTTCTTGAAGTGTGTATGCAGCTCCATATGCTTCTAGAGCCCAAACTTCCATTTCTCCAAATCTTTGTCCACCAAATTGAGCTTTACCTCCAAGAGGTTGTTGTGTTACTAATGAGTAAGGTCCTGTTGAACGAGCATGTATTTTATCATCAACTAAGTGGTGAAGTTTTAACATATACATTACACCAACAGTAATTGGCTTATCGAATGGTTCACCTGTTCTACCATCATAGAGTATTGTTTTTCCGTCTTCAGATAATCCAGATTCTTTTAATAATTCTTCTATGTCTTCTTCTGATGCGCCATCAAATACTGGTGTTGCAACTTTTAGTCCAAGTAGTCTTGCTGCAGCTCCTAAATGAACCTCTAAAACTTGACCTAAGTTCATACGAGAAGGCACACCTAGTGGGTTTAATACAACATCAACTGGAGTTCCATCTGGCATAAATGGCATATCTTCAACTGGTAAAATTCTTGATACAACACCTTTGTTACCGTGACGACCAGCCATTTTATCTCCAACAGATATTTTTCTTTTTTGAGCTATATAAACTCTAATTACTTCATTTACACCTGGTGCAAGTTCTTCTGAATTATCTCTTGTGTAAATTTTAACATCAACTATTGTTCCTGCTTCTCCGTGTGGTACTCTTAATGATGTATCACGAACTTCTCTAGCTTTTTCTCCAAATATTGCACGAAGTAATCTTTCTTCTGCTGTAAGTTCTGTTTCTCCTTTTGGAGTTACTTTTCCAACTAAAATATCTCCAGGTCTTACTTCTGCACCTATTCTTATAATTCCTCTTTCATCTAAGTCTTTTAAGCTATCTTCTCCAACATTTGGAATATCTCTAGTTATTTCTTCTGCTCCAAGTTTCGTATCACGACATTCGCAATCATATTCTTCAATATGAATTGATGTATATACATCTTCTTTTACTAATCTTTCACTAATTAAAACAGCATCCTCGTAGTTATAACCTTCCCAAGTTGTGAAAGCTATTAAAACGTTTTTGCCAAGTGCCATTTCACCATTTTTAGTAGCTGGTCCATCGGCAATTAGTTCTCCTGCTTTAACTTTTTCACCAGTGCTTACAACTGGTCTTTGATTTATACATGTTCCACCATTTGTTCTTTTGAATTTTCTTAAATGGTAAACATCTAATTCGTCTTTTTTATTTCTAATTTGAATTTCGTCTCCAGTTACTTTTTCAACTATACCATCATTTTTAGCCATTACTGTAATTCCAGAATCTTTTGCTGCTCTATATTCAATACCTGTACCAACTATTGGTGATTCTGTTGTAAGTAGTGGAACTGCTTGACGTTGCATGTTTGAACCCATTAGAGAACGTTTTGCGTCGTCATGCTCTAAGAATGGAATCATAGCTGCTGCAACTGATACTAATTGTTTTG
>OIYS01001738.1_pt1 | contig 10291 bp, 12 predicted proteins | sample 1588271 | NCBI WGS metagenome assembly OIYS01 (sample SAMN03283286) | human gut metagenome | biome: human-associated habitat; material: feces | host: Homo sapiens | place: Peru | collected 2012
ACCTATGACCCCTTGCTTGTAAGGCAAGTGCTCTAACCAACTGAGCTAATCGCCCGTAAAAACTTGACATAATTAACTATACCATGCTAAATATAATTTGTCAATCTTTTTTTATTTATTTTTTATTTTTTTTAATGATTCTTCAATCCAAATAGGTAATTTATACTCTAAAGTTCTAAATCCTAAAGACGTTTCTTTTATTTTTTTTCTTTTAATTGCTACTTTTCTTTTATATTCTATATTTTTAATACTCAATTTTAAATGACCTAACTCTTCATCGACATCGAGAATTTCAACAAATATGACATCACCAATATGGACAAAATCATTTATACTTTTCACAAAACCATAAGATATTTCAGATATATGTATGAGTCCTGTATAATAATCGTCACAAGAAACAAACACTCCATAAGATTCAATCCCTGTAACGGTTCCTCTTATAATTCTTCCTTTCTTAATTTTAGACATTTTACCACCCACAAAAATTATAGCACATTTTGTCGAATAAAAAAAGGCTTTACAAATCTATATCATTATTATATAATACGATTTAGGTGATGAAGATGAAAAAACAAGAAGAAAAAATAATTGGCATTATAGATAAATTAAGACCATATTTAGTTAGTGAGGGTGGAAATATTGAATTTGTTAAATATGAAGATAACATAGTATATATAAGGATGATGGGAGCATGCGCTAATTGTCAAATGCTAGATTATACACTAAAAGATGGTATTGAAGCGGCTATCATGAATGAAGTACCTGAAGTTATTGAAGTAATTAATATACCTTAGTTTCTAGCCATTCAATTTCAGGTATATTATATCTATTTCGTATGTAAGTATATATAGATTTTAAAAATGTTTCATAGTAAGCATTTTTTTTTGTATATTTTAGCACTTTATCTTCAGCACATTTACCTTGAATTATTTTATCATATATATCAAAATAATATGATGGGTAAAATAATCTTGCTAAAAGAAGTAAACTCTCATTATAACTAAAATTTATACTATTTAATATATTATAAACATTATTTATATCTAAATTGTTATTTAAATAGTTGATTTTTAAATATTCAGATATATCCCTTACTCTACTATCTATCATTAAATTAATAGGATTATAAAATTTATCTAAAGATTCTTTATAATTTATTCGTTTATGGCCTATATAACTTTTTATTTGATCGTTATCTACATAATTAAGTATATTGATAGCAAGTTCACTTAACCCAAGATAATAGCTAAAGTTTTGTCTTATTATTGGATATTTAAAACCCAGTTGATTTATTTGATATTCATAATAATCATTTTTTTCTTTCCACAAATTTTTCCAATTCATTTCATATTTGTTAAAAACTAGTATGTCATATTCTAATATATCATCAATATTTAGCGCTCTTTTAGAAATCAAATCTTTTTTTATCAAAACATATGGCATATTCTCGTAATATGTAATAATCGAATTATCTTTATTTACAATTACTTCATGACAATATTTATATGTTTTAACTAGTGCATATGTTTTATAAAATAAATTGATATCACTTTCAAGTGGTAAAAATTCATAATAATTATTATTGCCCTTAAAAACAAAATAGTTATCTATTTTTTTAAATTCATCTATTAATATATTGTAATAATAGTTAATTAGATTCTTCATAGTTTTTTCCTCTATTAATTTTATGTAAAAAAAATAGAATAAATTAATTATTCTACTAATTTTTTTATTGAATTTAATTTTTCTGTTAATTCATCTATTTTAGATTGTAAACTCTTATTTTTTTCTTGTTCCTCAAAGAAACTAGTTCTATAATCAATTACAACATCATTTTGAACCGTTTGAGCTGGTTCTACTGGTTGTACCTGCTCTACATTTGTTAATGGTATAGAATCTCCATTATTTGGAACATCAGTCTCTACCACAGGGGTAATTGGTACTGTAGTTGGTTCTACAGATGCGACTGGGGCAACTGGTTCCAATGGCATTGAAGCTATAGATGGAACAACTTCCTCATTTTTTTTCTCTTCAACAGTTATTCCAAAAGATTCTGCTACTAGTGTTGGTTTTAATCTAAATACTTTCTTACCTACAATTTTTAAATTTACTAACATTGTCAAAGGCAAATACTGTATTTTAGGGCTTGATACTTTATTCTTTTTATCTGATATAATTTCAGTTATAGAACTTTGTACATTAGCCCATTCTTGTGGATCAGTTATTTCTACACCAACCATATTTCCTGTTTCTACTATTCCAGTTGCTGAATTTGCAGTCTCCTTACCAACTTGGCAAACATATAAAATTACATATCCATTTTCGTCTAATTCTTTTGTAGTATATATGAAATAATACTTAGAATTAAATACATAAAAAATACTAGGTACTTCTTGCTCTACTCCATTCTCTAAAAATATCTTTACACTATCCATTATATCACCCTTTATTCTAGAATAATTATAATCTATTATCAAAAAAAAATCAATAGAAAAATGATGTTAATAATAAACATCATTCAAATAAAGTCCACATGCTGGAGCACATATCCCTGCTTTAGTTCTATCTTGAGCCTTTAATATATCTATTACATCTTCACTTTTGTACTTACCTTCGCCTACTTCTATTAATAATCCTACAATATTTCTTACCATGTATCTCATAAAGCCAGTACCTAAAATAGATATTGTAATCTCATTTACATCTTTAACATCCCTATTAAGTGATGTCTGAACTATTGTCCTTACATAATCTGTTATTTCTTTATCAGGATCTGATTTTACACAAGATTTAAAATTATGAGTACCCTCTATATATTTAAGTGCTCTTTCCATTTCTGGTATATCTAATTTTTTATTATATTGATAAACATAATCCTTCTCTATAGGATTGTAATGGCCCATATTAATTTTATATATATATTCCTTAGCTTTTACATTGAATCTTGCATGAAAATCATCAGACACTTCATATATCCCTTTTATATATATACTATCTGGTATTAAACTATTTAATCCTTGCCTTAGTTTAGAACAAGTAATATTGGTATCCATATCAAAATGAGCTCTTTGATTATAGGCATGAACTCCTGCATCGGTTCTTCCCGATGCCACTAAAGAAACTGCGTTACCAGAGTTAATTTGCTTTAAAGCTTTCTCTATTTCACCCTGAATAGTTTTACATCTAGGTTGTTTTTGATAACCATTATATTTTGATCCATCATATGAAAAAGTCATAAAATATCTCACAAAATCACTTCCTTAACTAAAACACTTATAAACATACATATAGATATTATTAAAGTTAAAATAGATATAAAATTAATTGACTCTAAATGTGTTGTATAATGGTTTAACACCAAATTCATATCCTTTTCCTTTATTTTATTTGTACAAAATAAAATTCTAGGAAATAAATAGTATTTAATACTATATTTATTAATAAGTTTTTTACTTTGCATACATTTAATATCTTCTTTCGAATATATTAAATACTTTATAAAACATAAATATATGCTAATATTATATGATAATTTTTTTGTATCAAACCTCTTTAATGGTCTTAGTATTCCATATATACCACTATCTAAGGTACTAAAATTAAATTTAAATGCAAAAGAACGTATTAAAAGTGTAATTAAAATTAATTTATAGGAAAACAATATCACTCCTATTATGTTTCTATAAATAATTATATATATTAATGTCCAAAATAACAAGCAACATAATATATTTTTTATGAATTGTACATAAGGTTTTACACCATATCCTAAATTTATTAAAATAATTAAGGTTAATATACTTATAAATATAATTAAATAGATAGATTTAGCTACTAAAATAGTAAAAATTAATATTAGTAAAGAGATAATTTTTATAGATGGTGTAACATCTTTAAATACTCTATTTAACACTTCTATAAATATCCTTTATTAAATCATTTATATTATCTCTATTACTTAATTTTACACCTTTTAGTTCTAATACCTTCTTTTGAAATTTAATTATATTTGGTATTTCAAAATCTATCTTATTCATTAACTTTTCATTACCTAAAACATTATATTTATTATCTTTAATAAGTATTTTTTTGTTATCTAATATAGCAACATCATCTGATGCTTGTAATACAAAATCACTATTATTTGAAGTTATTATAATTATTTTATCTTTTCTTTTTTCTTTTCTTATTAATTTTATTAAATTTTGTATACACTTATTATCTAAATACATAGTTGGATTATCTAGTAATATAATTTTAGAATTCTTTAAAAAAGTATAAACAAGTGCAACTTTTTGCTTTTCGCTTGTACTAATCTCCATATAATTTTTTCTTAAAATGTCATTTTTTAAATTAAACGTATATAAAAGATCTTCTAAAATCTCAAAATTAGTACTATCCTGTCCATATTTTAAATCTTCTAGTATATTTATATTAAATAGTTCTTTATAACTGTTAGAACTCAAATATGATATATTTTTCCTATAAGTATTTATTGCTTCTTTAGTACTATTTTTATTGATTTTTAAATCATCAATTCTTAATTCCTCATCTCCTAGCAAATTACCAGCAATTACACTCAAAAGCAAACTTTTACCAATTGAATTCTTACCTATTATACTTGTAACACTATTGCTTGATACATTAAAATTTAAGTTTGAAAACAAATTATTATATTCTAAACCATTTATCTTTAATTCCATAACTTATTCACCAACTTATCTATATCCAACTCTTCTTTATCTAATAATTCATACGATCTTAACTTGCTAGATAAATCCATAACAAATGGGCTTTTTAAATTGTATTTAGCAAGCACTTTACTATTATCTATAATCATTTTGTTAGGTACTTGTTCTACTTTCCCATTTTTAATTAATAAAACACTATCGCACAATAATATATCCTCTTCATTATTTGTAACCATTAGTATAGTTATTTTTGACTTCTTTAAATATGAAATAAGTTTTTCTTTATGATTAGCATCTAAATCATCTAAAGCGATATCCAATATTAATAATTTGGGATTACTAGAAAGTACTATTGATATTTTAGATAATGTTTGTTCTGATGATGAAAGTGTTGTACTATCCTTAGAAAGAATATTACTTATTCCAAGTTTTCTTGTAACTTCGTAGGCTTTACTTCTAGCCTCTAGATTAGAATAACCTAAATTATTTAAATAAAAAATAATTTTTGATAAAAGCGTACCTGAATCAAAAAAAGTAATATCCGTAACAAAACCTATATTTTTTCTAACACTTGAAATTGTAGTATCTGCAAGTAAGATATTATCAAAATAAATACTGCCACTATATTCAAGAATATTAAAAATACTTTTACATAATGTACTTTTGCCACTACTATTTTTACCCATTAATATATTAAAAGAATTTTCTTCTAAAGAAAAAGAAACATCATTAAGTATTTTTTTATAATTTAAATTTTCAACTTTCAATATAGATTTCACAATATCACCAGTTAATTATTATAGTATATATTGTTTTTAAAGTAAAGGAAAATAATATTTTTTTAAATATTGGAAATAATAAAATAGGTGAATATTATGGTATTAGATAAAGATATTGAAAAAGTTTTTAAAACTATTAAAAATAAATATGGAAATAGTAGTGATATTGTAACACGTATAATAGAAAAAAATAATAAGAAAATAGGTTATGTATATTTAGAAAGTGTAAGTAGTGACGACAAAATAAGTAACTTTTTAAATAAATCAATAGTTAATTTAGAAAAAAATAAATTATTTACAAGTTTGTATACTACAATTAATAATAGTATATTTAATAGTAATCTTAAAAGTTGTAATACGTATGAAGAATTATTTCACTACCTATCAAGTGGTTTTACTGCTATTATAACAAATGATAAAAATAAAGCTATTGTAGTTGAAACTAAAGCTTGTCTTGATAGAGGCGTATCTGAGTCATCAAGTGAAACTATTGTTAGAGGTCCTAAAGATAGTTTTACTGAAAATCATAGTACAAATTTAGGTTTAATTAGAAAAAGAATAAAAGATGAAAATCTTTGGTATGATGATGTTTTAGTTGGAAGAAGAACTAAAACAAAAGTTACAGTAGCATATATAAAAGACATTGTGGAAGATTATAAGATTAATATTATATTAGATAAATTAAACAATATAGATATAGATGGTGTTTTAGATAGTGGTTATATTAGAGAATTAATAGAAGGTAATGAAAAAACTATTTTTCCTAAAGTAATCAGTAGTGAGAGACCAGATCTTGCATGTACATCCCTTTTAAATGGAAAAATAGTTATACTAGTAGAAAATACACCTTTCGTATTAATATTACCTGCACTTCTTACAGATTTTATACATTCACCTGAAGATAATTATCAAAAGCCTGTTAATGTTTCATTTAGTAGAATAGTTCGTACTATATGCTTTTTTCTATCTTTAATAACGCCTGCTTTATACATAGCCCTTATGACATTCAATCAAGAAATAATACCTGATCAATTATTAATATCTCTTGCCATACAAAGAGAAGGAGTTCCTTTCCCCACTGTTATTGAAGTGCTAATATTTATGATTACTTTTGATGTTTTAAGAGAAGCAGATATCCATTCCCCTAGTTTTTCTGGTAGTGCGATGAATGTTGTGGGTGCATTAATACTTGGTGATGCCGCTGTTGCTGCTGGAGTTGTATCACCTATTGTAATAATAATTGTGGCAACCACTTCTATTTCAGAACTAGTATTCTATGATATAGATATAATTGATGGTATTAGAGAATGGCGATTTATATTTGTAGTCGCTTCTACATTTTTAGGTATCATTGGTTTTACTGCTATATTTATAATTTTTATTGCTAAAATGTGTAGTATTGAATGTCTAGGAACACCTTATCTTACTCCTTTTAGTCCACTTAATATTAAAGGACTTAAAGATAGTATTATTAGAGTATCAAGAAAAAAATTAAAAACAAGACCATCATATTTGACAAAAAACACTGTAAGGATGAGTGATAATTATGAAAAAAATAATAATTAGTCTTATTTTATTATTTTGTTTGACAGGTTGCTGGAATTATAAAGAATTAAACGATTATTCAATAATATCTGGAATTGCAATTGATAAATCTGATGATGAATATGAAGTTAGTATATTAATTTCTAATTCATCCAAAACAAGTTCAAGTGAAGCAAGCTCTAAGCCAAATGTTGTAGTTTATACGGGACGTGGGGACTCAATAGTAGCTGCTACTAAAGATATAGGGCTAATTTCGCCAAAAGAATTATATTTTGGTTCTTTTTCAATAGTAGTATTATCAGAAGAAATTGCAAAAGATGGTATTAGTGAACCTTTAGATTTTTTTCTAAGATATTCAAATATGGGTAAAAATTTCTATATAGTTATAGCTAAAGATTGTAAAGCTAAAGATACATTAAAAATAATGACACCACTTACTAATTTTCCATCTCAAAATATTTCAGATAACCTAAGTTCTACAACAAAACTACAAGGTATCATAGCTAAAACTAATTTTAATGACATACTTTCTATAGTATTAAGAAACGGTGTGAACCCTGTAATTAATACTATTGAAATAAAAGGAAGTGTTAAAGATGGTGAGAAAAAAGAAAATTTAGAACACAGTGAACCAGAAGCATATACTAAACTTGGAACAATAGCAATATTTAAAGGTGATAAATTAGTTGATTTTACTAATCATAAAGAAAGTTTAGGAATTAATATTATTAATAACAGAATAGATGAAATGTATCTAAAAGTAGAAAACAATGATGGATACATAATAGCTGATACAACATATTTTAAGTCAAGTCGAACATCTACATTAAAAAATGATAAACCAATTATGAACTTAAATTTTAAAGTTGAAGCTAGAATAATAGAAGTAAATGGTAAATTTGACCTAGAAAACCCTAAAGAAATAAGTTATTTAGAAAGTAAAGCGTGTAAAGAAATTAAAAAGTTTGCAAATAAAGCTATTAAAAAATCAATAGAAAATAAAACAGATATATTTGGATTTGGATTAGATTTTTATAGAGAATACCCTAATTATTTTAATAAAGTTAAAAAAGAATGGGATAATAATTTAGGAGATATTAAAGTAAATATGAAATGTAATATAACATTTAAAAACAAAATGACTGCAAAGAATAGTTTGGAGGAAATTTATGATAAAGAAAAAATTAACTAACTTTGAATATGGTACACTTAGTTTCTTTATGACAAGAGCTTTCTTAATTAGAGGTACATTTGATTGTTTAATAAATGCATTAAGACAAGATAGTTGGATTGCACCCATATTAAGTATAATACCTGCTATAGCATACATACTTATAATTAATTATATTTCTAAATACAAAGAAAACTTAACTATAGCAGAAAAATTAAAAACTTTATTTTCAAAAAAAATAAGTATATTATTAATATCCATAATATCCCTATTCGCACTTACTCTAGCTATACTAAATCTATTTAATATAAGTATATTTATACAAAGTCAATTTTTATCTAAAACTCCAGTGTATGCTATAGCTATAACATTTGCTATAGTAGCTATATATGTACTTTCAAAAGGTATTAAAACAATCACAAGAACAAGTGTAATACTATTTTATTTAAGTATAATACTTTATATAATTATCTTTATAGGTTTAATTCCCAATTTAAATTTAGAAAACTTAAAACCGATACTAAATTCAAAACCAACAGAATATCTAACAGCTATCAATTCCTTTTTTGCTTATAATACAATAGTAATATTTCCACTATTATCAATACCAAATAATAATATTGAAAAGCCAAAAATAAAAAAAACATTAATGCTATCTTATATACTTAGCGCTTTAACTATATTAGGTATAATATTTACAACAATAACAATATTTGGTTATGAATTAGCAGAACTATTTGAATATCCAATATTTCATACATTAAAATATATATCAATAATTGGTGTTACATCAAGAGTAGAAAGTATATTAGTTATGCAACTGTTATTTGATATATTTATGTCACTTGTAATTGTTACATATTTTATAGCAGATAACACAAGTTCAATATTAAACATTAAAAATAAAAACATTTTGTATTATATTTTATTTATTATATCAATAATAGGAGCTATATTACTTTCATTTAAAACTACTTTACTTGATGAAGTAGTACGTAAAATATTACCTATTATAACTACAATATTTACATTAACTCTAATAACTGTTATTTGTATTAAAATAAAAAAAGAAAAAAATCATGTTTAATGATTTTTTTAAATACTTACTTTCATATCATATATCTATACACATAAAATGATTTTTTTGTTTTTTCTATCTCTTCAATACTAATATTCAGTTTTTTTAATTTATCAAATTTCTTTTTATCTGAAGTTAATACACCTTTTATTAAATCATATTGTCTTTGATAATTAACACCTAATTCTTCAAGCGTATTATCCAACATTTTAATAGCTTCACTTTTTGTATAATTTTTATTATTCTTTCTAGAAAAGCATTTTGAAGGATTCATATAAAGTACTCTAACCATATCCATCACTCTTTTCTCAAGCGCAGTGAGAGTTGCTCTTGACATTATTATTAACCATCTTCTAGTAACAAAATCTTCATACTTTATCGGATTAACACTATTAGCCATATTTATTAAATCCACTTGTAGACAGGCCATTCTATCAATTGGTTGTTGATATATTCTGGCCCATCTAGCAGATAACTTAGAGGCCAAATTCATAATTTCTTTTTGTAATTCAAAAGCATTATCTACATAATCTAATCCACTTGTTTTCTTTTAAATTTTGGTATACTCATATTTCACTTCAAAAATTTTTTCTATATTTTTTTACAAAAGATATTATTATTTTAAAAACATTCGTATCGTCCTCACTCTCGTTCGGAGCTCATTTACCGAATGTTTTTAATCGATACTAAATTCGGAAAGCCACAGCCACACCATAAGTATTATTAGCAGAGTCCATGACCCAACCGTCAGTGCCGTGCTGGCCGCAGAAAGAGTCAATCCTTTCGAGATCAGCAGAACGAAACCACCAAATTGTTGAACTCCCATTATAGTTCTTAATTGCTCCTGAAGAACTTGCTGTTGTTACTCCATTTGCCTTATAATAATCTAATTGTCTTGTCTCTGCTTCTGCTGAATCATATGAACCTGGTGTTCCATATACTTCTTTTGTTAATAATAAGTATATTTTGTCTTCTGATGTGAAATTTGTCTCTCCACTTGTAGAACCATGACTTGATACTACTT
>OIYS01001739.1_pt1 | contig 10289 bp, 7 predicted proteins | sample 1588271 | NCBI WGS metagenome assembly OIYS01 (sample SAMN03283286) | human gut metagenome | biome: human-associated habitat; material: feces | host: Homo sapiens | place: Peru | collected 2012
TGAAATATAACATTTTGTAACATTATTTATCAAAAAGTTCAAGAAAGATAATTATTATACCGACATTGAATATGTATGTAGGATGATAGGATCTTTTTTATGGGCGATAAAGTCAATAATGGTGAATTGATTAGGCAAATACAAAACTTAAATATTCAAGGTTTGAAGGTTGAAGTTGTTAGTGTCGATAGGGCTGAACTCGGGAATTTGTTAAATGGTAGCACTCAAAGACCTGATGTAACTCAGCAACAAGCAGCTTCTACAAATAATTCTAAGTCCCAAACATCAACCAAAATAGATAATAAAGGCAACACTATTGCTACTGTCCAGACATTCGGCAAAAATGGAAAGCTTGCCAAAACATCTACCGTTGTTACCAATAAAGATGGAAAATTTATATCTTTATCAACAACAACTTATTCCTACGACAAAAATGGTAATCTTTTAGAAAATAAAACTGTTCAAAAAACTGCAAGAAAAACAATTACAACTAAAAGAAAGTTTAATGAATCAGGAAAGCTAAGCTCTACAGAAACGTCTGCTGTTCAAAAACAAAGAAAACACATTCTTAAAAGCAGTCAAACAACGACTTTTGAATACAAAGACAATAAATTAACAAGAACGCATACAATCGGAAAAGATGCTGAAAATAAATCTTTTGAAACTATTGATGAATATTCAGACGATGGAAAAACTTTAAATAAAAGAACAAAAGAATATTACCAGAGAGGAGGCAGAATATACGATGTTTATGAAGGCGAAAACCTTAAAAACAGAATTCAGGGTGGAATGCCGAGTCAGCGTATTGAATATGACTCTGATGGTAAAACTATAAAAAATACGATTGAAAATGAATTTGATGAAAATGGAGTCCTTATCGGGAGAAAAATATTAGATAAAGATAATAAAATAGTTGTACAAAAAGATTTTTCGAAAGTAGACGGAGTTTTTGATACCGCATATCAGATAGGTAAGGGTGATTGCTATCTTTTGTCTGCAATAAATTCTTTAAGTCAAACAGAATCCGGACAAAAACTCTTACAAAAAAATGTTAAGGTTTCGACAAATTCAAACGGAGAAAAGGTATATACTGTTTCGCTCCCTGGAGCTCAAAATGCACGCACAGCCCTTATAAATGGTACCGGAGATGCCAAAATAGGGAAACTTGCGGAAGATAAAGTTCATATTCAAGGTGTGTATACTATTACAGAAGCAGAACTAAATGAAGCGGCAAAACGTGCGGGGAAAGATTATTCCGCAGGAGATAAAGATGTATTATTACTTGAAGTTGCCTATGAAAAATATCGAAAAGATGTTGCAAAAACAATTCAAGACAATAAAATTAACCCAAACCAAACACAATATATAGCTGGTCTTGGAATTTCCTCACTTGAAGATGATTACTTAAGTGGAGGAACTACAGCAGAAGCAGTGTATATATTAACCGGAATAAAATCAGAAGTTTATAAACCAAGTAAAAAACCACCAACATGTTATGTTGATTCAAATTTGCAAATGCATGTCACTGACGACAATGGAGATATAACCGACAACAATGAAAAAGCTATTACTGTTGCCGCAAATAGTATAAATGCGAATATTGATGAATTACTGGAAAATCTAAAACAAGATTCAAAAGACGGTAAAATAGATGATTATGCAGCAACTGCAAGTTTTTATGTTTCAAGTCAAGAAATTAACGGCTCGGTTATAAAAGGAGCCGGTCATGCTTTTACAATCAGGAAGGTTACAGATAACGAAGTAATCCTTTCTAACCCTTGGAATCCGGATACTGACATTAAAATGCCAATTGAGGATTTCAAAAAAGCTGCAAAATCAATGAGTTGTGCAAAATTAGAAAACACACACCAAGGGGGCGCTGCCTCAACTACAGGAACTGTACCTCCTAACGGGATTGCACCAACTGGCGAAATAACTCCTGACAATGATGGAAATGATAATGTCAAAAAAATCATAGTTCAAAAAGGTGAAGGCTATGTTGCGATTTTAAAACGCGAGCTAAAAGCTCAGGGAATTGAGCTTACAAAAGAGAATATAAAAAAGGCAAAAAAACAATTTGAAGCAGCAAATCCGGGTGCCGTGCAAAATTATACCGGTAAAATAAAAAAATGGCACAATAACGAGTTTTTATTTAAAGGAGCAGAAATAGTTATCCCAAAATTTGAAGTATAATTTAATCAATTTTAGGCAATTGCGGATAAATCAGATTAAGTGGAATATTTAAGGCTATACAAATTTTAACAACTATTACAATAGTCGGGTTAGCCTTTCTATTTTCTATCATATTAAGATATTTTGTTGAAATATCAATCATTTCAGCTAATTTTTCTTGAGAAAGTCTTTTTTGCAACCGAGCAATTCTAATATTGTCAGAAATTTCATCTAAAATTAATCTATCATCCATACGTGTATTGTACAAAATTTGACAAATGAATTATACCTAGTATAATTCATGATATTGAAATATATTTCATGTATACGGAAGGATAATAGATGAAAAAGAAACATAGTGCTAAATTTGACTTTCATTCTGAAAATTTCGGTTTAATACGCAGTGACAAAATAAAGCAATGTCAAAAAACACTATATTGTCATGCTGAATTTATTTCAGCATCTAGCCACCGTCAGGCAGAAATGAGTAACAGTCAAAAACTTCCTCTACCAGCGGGAAACAAAGGAAAGCAACGAGGAACGAGTTGTGTGCCCCTGCTTGCAGAGCAGAGGGGCTGGGGTGAGGAGTTGACCTCTAATTCAGCCCCTATCAAGCAATTACAAAAGCCAAATGGTGTAACTTCACCAGTGGCAAGTATTTTCGGTGCGCAAGTGTGCGCACCCTACAGTGACTGTTTAATACGAGGGCGTATAGACAAGCAAAAACGCTCAGCCTTCACATTAGCAGAAGGTGCTACGCACGTAGCTAACTTTGTAGACGGTCGTAAAGCAGCTTTTACCCTAGCAGAGGTTCTAATCACTCTAGGCATAATCGGAATTGTTGCAGCAATGACATTGCCTACACTTATGGCATCCAATAAAGAGAAAGCTAGAGTCACAAATTTAAAGAAAATATACTCTCAGATGCAAAATGCATGGAATATGGCTATAGCTGAAAATGGAGATGCAATAAATTGGGATTTGGCTCAGACAAATACAGGGACAACAAATGAAGATGGGGCTACAATTTTAGATCATAGTGGTAGAGAAAAATTTATGTCATATCTCTTACCGTATTTTAAAGTTACAAAAGATGTGACATTGAATTACGAAGGAGACTACTCTCTGGATGGAAGAAAATTCGGAGAGGCTATGAGTATTAAAACGGATGGTAGTGGCACTAGCGGAGAGGTTCCTATGACAATTGTCACACCGGATGGTTTTCTTCTTTCTATGGGGTGGATTTCAGCTCCGAATTCGGCAGGAAGAATGGGAGATTTTTGGGTTGTATTGCCGAATGAACGTAAAAAAATTACCGGAGTTACAAGATTCCATTTTGATATAAATTCTAAAAAAGGTTTTGTTCCATCAGGAGGAACTCAAACGGAGTTTGCAAGAGCGTGTGATGTGAAGAATAAAACTCTTGCTTCCGACCAAAACGGTAGGACTTGTACCGCTTGGGCTTTGCAAATGGAGAATATGGAATACATGAAGTGTAATGACCTGAGCTTTTCTGGAAAGAAAAAGTGCCACTAAACAATAAGCACACAAAAGGAATTTAAGTGGGGAAAAGAGTAAACTGTTAACAACAAATAGCTTATAAAAGCGAAAGCGCTGCGATGATATCGCAGCGCTTTTTAAATGCATATTAATATCTTTCCAAATATCTGTCTATTTCCCATTGAGAAACGTATGTTCTGAATGAATCCCACTCTTTACGTTTGGCAGACATAAATTCATTAAAAGCATGTTCGCCTAATGCTGCTCGTCCGACCAAAGACTTATCAAGTGCTTCTAAAGCTTCTGCTAAAGACCCTGGAAGGGAGTCAATTCTTTGTTTTTTACGTTCTTTTGTTGTTAATTTGTAAATGTTGCTTTCAACAGGAGCCGGTGGATCAATTTTGTTTCTAACACCATCCAAACAAGCCTCTAAAATTGCTGCAAATGCTAGGTATGGGTTGCAAGCAGGATCCGGAGAACGAAGTTCTACCCTTGTTGAGTTTCCACGTTTTGCCGGAACTCTTAACAATGCACTTCTGTTTGCCAAAGACCAAGCTAAGTATACTGGAGCTTCATATCCTGGAACTAGTCTTTTGTAGCTGTTTACTGTTGGGTTTAAGATTGCTGTAATACTCTTAACATGTTTTAGCATACCGCCAATAGCGTATTTTGCTGTTTCTGATAATTCGTATTCAGCATTTTTATCATAGAATGCATTCTTACCGTCTTTGAATAAAGAAACATTGCAGTGCATGCCGGAACCGTTAATTCCATAAATAGGTTTTGGCATAAATGTTGCGTGCAAGTTATGTTTTGCAGCAATCGCTTTTACTGCAATTTTGAATGTTGCAACATTGTCTGCTGTTGTAAGGATATCTGCGTATCTGAAATCAACTTCGTGTTGTCCGTCTGCTACTTCGTGGTGTGATGCTTCAATATCAAACCCCATTTCTTGAAGTGTTAGAACTATATCAGAACGAACATCTTCCCCTAAATCTTCAGGTCCTACATCATAATATCCTGCTCTATCTTGAGTTGTTGTTGTAACTTTTCCGTCCTTATCTCTTGCAAATAAGAAAAACTCCGCTTCAGGTCCCATATTCATAGAAAAACCCATTTTTTCAGCTTCTTTCATTACTCGTTTAAGATTACATCTAGGGCAACCTTCAAAAGGTGTTCCATCTGCGTTGTAGATGTCACAAATCAATCTTGCAGAGTGAACTCCGTTTTGTTCTCGCCATGGAAGAATTTGAAATGTATTTTTGTCAGGATGGAAAAACATATCCGAAGTTTCAATACTTCTAAATCCTTTAATAGATGAACCATCAAGCATAATTTCGTTGTCTAAAGCCTTGTCTATGTGCTCTGACGGTATAGTCATGTTTTTTACTTGCCCATTTATATCGACAAATTGTAATTTTATGAACTTGATATTATGTTCTTTGATAAGTGTTCTAATTTCATCATCCGTAAATTGTTTTTCATCTAATCGTGTGTGCATAAATTCTTTCATAAGCGTTCCTCTTTCATATATATACGAACTAATCTTCTAATATTTTTCTATTAGAATACTTTTTTGCGAAAAGGTCAAGCTTAATGCATATAAAGAATAGATAAAGAACATGGTGATTTGTTTTGAAGCCCCTTATTGTTTATTTAAAAATAAATTATTTCTTTTAAAATAATGTTTTTTTAGCCGAAAAATTCCTTTGTGGAAGTTCAAATAGGACAAAAATTAAAAAAATCAAACAAATAAATTTTTAAAATATTTCTTAAATAATGTTTACAATAATTAAAAGAAAAAGCTCTGCAAGGGGAGCAGAGCATTCCGTTAAGGATTGAGGATTTAATAAGGATTATTTAAAAACTTTTATTATTATTAATTATTTATTATGCGTATTGTGGAACAAAGTTTGGAATATCGTTTTTAATGCCTTCTTTTGTTGCTTTGATTTCTTCATTAATCATTGCTAATTCTGTTTCAAGAGATGTTTTCTCTTTTTGCATTTCTGTTTCTTTTTCGTTTAATAGTTTGGCTTCGTATTTTGCGAACTGTTCCTGAGCTTGTTTATAAAAACTCCTATACATCATTTTTTGATATTCAGCCTGCATTTGAGCATTCTGTGACTGCCCCATCATTTGTTGATATAACGGGTTAGAGGTCAATTGAGTCATTTGGTTTTGGGCAGCCATTTGGCAATACTGACTTGATGCCATCATATATTGCATTTGTCTGTTGAACATTGATGTTGGACAAGAAGCCATTTCGTTCATTGATAACTTGCCATCTGCAATATTAGTGGCGTAAGATTTAAGGTCTGTAAGTTCCATCGTCAATTCTCTTAGACGATCATTCTTTCGCGACCTTTGTTGTATTAATTGCGTTAAACGCCATTGACCTACGAGTAACATTTGCGTACCCTACCTTTTATAACTAACCTTTTCTAACCTACATTTATATAAAAACATTTGTTTTTGATTAATTGCTAAAGCTGTAGCATGTTTGTAATATTTCTTAATAATTAAGGTTAAATAATTAAAGAATTTAGCCCAATATGCCGTAATACTAAATGTAACGAAGTCGAAAGGAAAAGGGAACTCACAATGGGAATGGCAGCGTCACAAGCTAGATTATTATCAATCACTTCTCGTATGTCTGATAACGAGTTACGAGCACAGTTGATTAATAATGCCAAAATGCGTCTTACCACTGACAGCTCAAGAGTTAGTGATGAGTACATTGCTGCATTGAATGAAACTCGCATGATGTTCTCTAACTTTGATGTTAAAGGTAATGAACAGAGTCAAGGGTTAACATTCAATTCTTTGACAGCATATAGTGCTTACAACTCTCAATACGGTATTGTAAACAATGCCGGTCAATTGATGGTATCTAAAACTGATGCTGCTAATTTTGAAAAGGCTTCAAGTTTGACTGATTTCCTTTCAAGTTATGGTTTGGAACAAAGTCAAACAACTTATTTCGATAAATATGCGACCGATCCGGTAGGATATTATGACGAATATGGTGTATGGCAAGATTTGGGTGTTTCTGTTGGTGATATGAAAAATATTTATGAAGGAACGCAAGATGCTAACGGTATTGATCACTATGGCTATGATTCATCTATAAATTCAGCAGAATACCATTCTTACAATTCATTAGTTGCAGATTACCAAGCAAAGAAAGATGATTACAAATCAGCAATTAAAAAAGCCGAAAACTCATTTATGGATGGTAATGTTTCTATAAATGGTAAGACTCTTAAAACTGATGATGGAAAAACATTTGAAACTGTATATAACGAAGTTAAAAAATTCACTTCAGAAGGTATTTCTGATGGTGATATTACAACTTATACAAATTACATGTATAAATTCTTAGAACAATTAGGTTTGGCTAAAGGAAATTCATTAATTTCAAGTCCTGCTTCAAGAAGTCCGTTAACAATGAAAGATTCTTGTGATGTTTATCTTGATTCAATGAGAAAGAATTTCTCTACAATAGGAACAGCGACAGGTACAGTTATCAATGAATATGAATATTCTGGGGATAAAACCTATGGGTATGCAAAATATGACGAAGCTGGTAATTTCCAATCATATGTTACATCTGCTTCTGGACAAGTTTATATTAGTGATAAGCAAGATTCTACAAATTCTGGTGAAGAAATTGTTATTAATGGAAAAACTATGTACTTGTTCCAATCTCAAGTTGCAGGTTCAAAGCCTTATAACGTTATAAATTATCCTGCAAATGATACTGCTCAGTATAAAGATTTGTATTACTATGAAGTTTCTGCAGAAGAATATGATGCAAATAATGGTTTTTCTAAAACAGATGCAGATGGTAACGCAAAATATTACAAATATACAACTGAATCTGCTATAGAAGGCAAAGATGTTAAACGGTTTGAAATTACAGATTCTTTGGGGAATTCAATTCCATGTATTAACAACAACCAAACTCAAATCACAAAGGCTGATAAATATGATTCATTGATGTTTTTGTATGATTATTTCAAAGATAATACAATGGCAAACTTGGATGAAGAACAATTTATTAATGGTGATGAGAATGTCAAGAAAGCTCAAGAAGCTTATTATAAAGCTTCTCAAAACTTAGCTACTTTTATTTATGGTGCAAACGGTACAAGTATTGATAAAAAATATTATGATTATTTAGATGATCCTAGTTGGGTTTTATCTCAAAATCATACTCAAAAACAGGTTTCTTATACTAAAGAACGTACTGATAGTGAAGGTAATGTGTCTGAAGTGACTTATACAAGTGATAATATTGACAGAACACATTATAATCCATATACTTTCCCTACTACAACAACTCCGGCAACAAAACAAACTATTAACGGAACAGAATATACTGTAAGTTATCAAGCTATTAAAGATGCATATTTGATTGATTGTATGCTAAATCAATATGGTACACCGACCTACACTTGGATTGACAAAAATAATCCTGATGAAAACGCTGATGCTAAAGCTCAATGGTACACAAACTTGTACGAAAGAATGGAAGCCGGTTACAAAGAAATGCCTGAAAACTTAATGAACAGTGAAGAATGGATTAAGTTTGCTTTCGAAAGTGGTTTAGTTCATATGGAACAAGTTGACAAGTCAAATAAATGGACTTCTACAATGTATTCAAACTGTAGTAATATTACAGAAAGCACTGTAGATGTTGATATTACTATTGCAGAAGCTAAATACAAAAAAGAAATGAACAAAATTGAAGCAAAAGACAAACAATATGACTTAGAATTAAAAAATATTGACACAGAACACTCATCACTTCAAACCGAATACGATTCTATTAAATCCGTAATTGATAAGAATGTTGAAAGAAACTTCAAGATGTTCCAAGCATAATATAAAAAGCCTCGTTGACAAATCAATGAGGCTTTTTAATATTTTATTTAGTTTTTTCCTATCTTGCGCAAATTACTCTTGCTGCATGAACACCTGACGCCGAAGCTTGGATAAGTCCTCTTGTCACACCGGCACCGTCACCGATAGCAAACAAGTTTTTGACGCCTTCTGTTTCTAATTCGTTTGTCAATTTTACTCTTGCAGAATAGAATTTAACTTCAATACCATACAATAGGGTATATCTTGAAGCAGTTCCAGGAGCAATTTTATCTAATGCATATAACATCTCAATAATACTTGTCATCTGTCTGTAAGGAATAACAAGGCTCAAATCTCCAGGAGTAGCACAAGTCAAGGTTGGTGTTAAAATACTTGCTTTAATTCTTTCAGGAGTAGAGCGTCTGCCATCGAGCAAATCTCCGAAACGTTGAACAAGTATTCCCCCACCTAACATATTAGCAAGGCTTGCAATATGTTGACCGTATTGGATTGGTTCTTTGAACGGTTCTGTAAATTTTTCGCTAACTAAAAGCGCAAAGTTTGTATTGTTAGTTGTTTTTTCTGCATAACTGTGACCGTTTACAGTAGAAATTCCGTTGTAGTTTTCTTGAACAACTTCGCCGTTTGGATTCATACAAAATGTTCTAACTTCGTCGCCGAAAGTTGGTGAGTGGTAAATTAATTTTGATTCGTACAACTTATCAGTCAGTGGTTCAAAAACTGGAGCCGGAAGTTCAACCCTAACCCCAACATCAACTGCGTTGTTTACCATTCCAATTTTGTGTTTCGCAAATTCTTGAGTAAGCCAATCTGCGCCTTCACGTCCAGGGGCAACAATTGTGTATTCTGCGTTGATTGTTTCGCCGTTATCAAGAATGATTCCCTTAACTTGTTCACATTCAACGATTAGTGATTGTGCAGAAACGTTATTTAAAATTGTAATTTTGTCATTTAAGTAGTCTTGCATATTTTTTAATACATTAAGACTTCTTTCTGTACCTAAGTGTCTAACAGGAGAATGAACGAGCTTTAATTCTGCAAGAACAGCTTGGCGTTCAAGTTCTTGAAAAACTTTCATATCTGTTCCAAAAACTTCGTCAGTTGCTCCATAATCAAGATATAACTGATCGGCATAAGCAATTAAATCTTCTACTTGTTTTCTGTCCATATAGTCAACCAAGTGACCACCAACATCTGGAGTAAGGGTTAATTTACCATCCGAAAAAGCTCCGGCACCGCCCCAACCACACAAAAGACCACATCTTTTGCAAGTTGGACATTTTTCATAGCCTTCACGAAGCAAGCATTTTCTCTTTTCAATCCTTTGCCCTTTTTCGATTAGGATAATTTTCCAATCCGGTTTTAGTTTAGTAATTTCTAAAGCTGTAAAAATCCCTGCTGGACCTGCCCCTATGATAGCCACATTGTACATTTTCATATCTCCATTAATTTGTAATCAACCAATTGAGTTTAACCCAAACAAAGCATTTTTTAAAGTGTTTGTGAAGTATTTGTTAAGTATCAATCTTGCTGAAGGAAATGTCGTTCAATGTTATTTTAAAGCTCTTTTCACCATATTTTTGATTGCTTGTAAGGTGTAAATTCAAAGAAACAGGTTCTCCGGTTTTTTGTTTTGTTTCTTGTACAAATCCTTCTTTTATACGTAGTTTTGTAGAACGTAAAAAGTTCATAATACTAAATCCATAACTTCTTTTAGCATTATATAC
>OIYS01001742.1_pt1 | contig 10279 bp, 7 predicted proteins | sample 1588271 | NCBI WGS metagenome assembly OIYS01 (sample SAMN03283286) | human gut metagenome | biome: human-associated habitat; material: feces | host: Homo sapiens | place: Peru | collected 2012
AAGCTGTATACGCCGTTCCCGCCGTCTGCCCGGACATAACCCTCGGCCGTTCTCACCGTGAAGCCTATGCCCGCGAGGAGCCTCCCGCGCCCGTCGGTCTTGGTGATCGTGACGCCGCCGCGTATCTCCGTGTTGCCCACGGTGACGCTCTCCGCCGCGTCCGTTATCTCAAACGCCTTGTCCTCCGACGAGATGATGTACCCGGCGGGGGCCTGCGTCTCGCGCAGGATATAGCTGCCCGAGGGGATATATTCAAGGACGAAGGTCCCGTCCCCGCCGGTGACGAACTCTGTGCCGCTCCCGGCAAGGCCCGTATAGACATACGCGCCGTCCGCGCCCTCGGCGGTGACGAAGCTCTCGCCGCACATGATGACAAATTTCGTTCCCGGCAGGCCCTTGGCGGAGTTTTTGTCGTCTACCTTGAGTACGGTGAGACGGGTATGCTCGTTCTTCACCGTCCCCGCGTCGACCGTCTGACCGGGAGAATAGGCGGCGGGGGTGTTCCCCTCGCTCACCGTGACAGTGAAGCTCTTCGCGCCCACATAGCCCGCGGGAGCCTTCGTCTCGGTCACGGTGTAGGTGCCGAAGGGGATGTCCTCAAAGGTGACGGCTCCCCTCTCGTCCGAGAGCGCGGTCAGAGTCCGCCCGCCGCCCGTGAGGGTAAATTCCGCGCCGGGGAGCCGCTTTGCGCCGCTCTCATCGGTCTTTATAAAGCTTATGTTATAGAGCTTTTTGTCGTTTGTGAACACGCCCTCGTGCGTCCAGACGTACTCCTCCGCCCCCTCAGCGACGCCGACGGTGAAGCTGCGCGTCTCATCCGAGAGGATATAGCCAGCGGGAGCCGCGATCTCGCGCACATAGTATACGCCGGAGCGGAGGCCGGTAAAGCTGCACGCGCCGCTGCCGTCCGTGGCCGCGATCCTGTCGGGAACGTCGGAAGCCGGATCGGAATACAGGCCGAAGCGCGCCCCGGCAAGAGTCCTGCCCGTGGCCGAATCCTTCTTTATTATTCTTATGCTGCCGCGTTCCTCGGAGTTTTTGAAGCTGAGCGACACGGGGACGGTCGAGCCGACCGTGACGGAAACTCCCTCAGAAAGCTCGTCGGACACGACGAAGCCGTCGGGAGCCGTCAGCTCCCTGAGTATGTATTTTCCGTAGGCAAGGCCGGTGAACGAGAGCGCGCCGTCATCGCCGGTCACGCCGCGGCGCACCTCGGCATTGCCGGAGTCGTAGAGCGCAAATTCCGCGCCCGCGAGCCTTTCGTCAAGGCTCTCGCCGTATTTTGTTATGTTTATGCCGCCGAAGAGCCGGACGTTCGTCCAGTTGATGGTGATGACGCTGCCGCTCACGGCGACGGCGGCATCTCTCGGCACGGCGGCGGTATGCGCGCCGCCCTTCTCGTCGATGGTGAGATGGAAATGTCCCTCGTAGCCGGTGTAGCCCTCGGGTACGGTCTCGGCCACGGTATAGCTCCCCGCCTCAAGACCGGAGAAGCACAGGCGGCCGTTTTCGTCGGTGGTCTTTGTCTGCGCCGCGCCGGACTGCGCGGTGAGCGTGAACGAGACCCCGGCGAGAGGCCGGCCGTTCTCGTCGCTCTTGAGTATCTCCACCGCGCCCTCGCGGTACCTGTTGTTGAGCAGCTTGACCGACCCGTGGGGCGCGATCTTTTTGATCGTAACATGGGCGGAGGTGCCGCTGCCCATGATGAGGTAGCCTGCGGGAGCGGATATCTCCTTCACATAGTACTCGCCGTAGGGCAGCTCCTCGAACACCTTCACGCCGCCTATGGTCCGGAAGGTGTCGATCAGCTCGTCCCCGCCGCCGTCAACGCGGTACAGCTCGTAAACGCCGCCGTCGATGAGGTTTTCATTCTTCTCCCGCTCGCCGTATTTTCTGAAGGTGAGCGTGCCGACGCCGCCGTCAGGCTCGTTATGCACATCGACGGCCGCGACTCCGCTGTGGTACTCGCGGTCACCGGCGGAGACGATCGTCACGGTATTGTCCTCCGTTTTTTCGATAACGACGGGGATGTCTCTGTGCGCCACATAACCGCTGTCGGGGTCGACAGTCTCGCGGAGGGTGTAGGTATTCACGCCCTCGTTCAGGTCGTCCGCCCAGAAGAGCAGCGTATACTCGCTCCCGGCGCTCATGGGCGCGGCACTGACGAGGCGCGTTCCGTAATAAAGCTCGAACCTCGCGCCCTTGCCGATGTCCGCGCTGCCCGTCCAGTATTTGTTTATGGTGAGCTTGGCCGGGCGGCGGATATAGACCCCGTTGCCGACGACGTTGGTCGCCTGCGCGCCGTAGGGGAGCCTGTCAAGGTCTATCCCGACGGTGAAGTCGATGTAGTAGTTGCCCTGCGGTATGACCCCGTCGCCGTTCTTGACGACGTTTATCTTCTGTCCGTCCGCCTCGAGCCGGAAGTGGCCGCAGTTGGAGGATACGGCGTCCGGGTCGAACACGAAGCAGTCCTCCATCATGTCGAAAACAAAAAGCTTGCCGTCCCTTATGCTGCTGCTCAGGCCCACCTGCGAGAGGTTTATGCGGAAGGTGACGGCGGCGTCCTCATCGCCGAGGTTGATGACTTTGACGGCATTGCCGCCGTATACGATGCTCTTGCTGACAAAGAGGCCCTGATCCTCGCGCCGCACGATGGCGGAGCTTGCGCCGTCCCTGTACTGGCCGTTTATCACGAGTCTCGCGGAATTAGAGATGTTGTTCGAGCTGCCCGTGAGGATGCCGAAATAGCGTATCTCGACGTTGACGAGCCTGCCCTCCGCCCCCTCGGGTATCTCGTCGCGGCTGAAGCACACGTCAAAGCCGGACTCCGCGTCATCCGTTATCGTGAGCGTTCCGAGCTTCGGATGGGTGCTGCCGTTGGGCCATGTCTCGCCGTCGATGATTACCCGGACAAGCTCCGCCGCGGAGCCGGTATTGCCCTGCGCGTCGCAGACTGCGAGGTCTCCGGCGGAGAGATTGTCGAGAATGGATACGCTGCCGCTGTAGTTGTCGTTTATGCCCACGGCGAGGGAATAGCCGATTGGCTTGGTCTCGTCGCGTACGACCTGATGGTCGTTTATGCCGTACTGGGAGGCCTTGACGTTGCTCCAGATGTGCTTTCTGAGATAGGGGTTCTCCTGCGGGAGAGCCTCGCCGGAGCCGGTCCCCACGCCCACGTGGATGGTGTCGAGGGGCGAATCGTCCAGCACGCCGCGAATGCCCACCTTGATGTCGCCCGCAGGCTCACCCTCGATACCGATGGTATCGACGGTGGTGGATATGTTGAAGGCAAAATTGACATAGGTGCCGCCCGGCTCCTTGAAAACGAGGGTGAGGGTGTTTGTGGGCGCGTCGAAGCGATAGTCCTTGAAATAGCTCGTCTCGTGCAGCATGCTCTCCCAGCTGTCCCTCGTGAGGAAGGCAGGTAGCTGTATGATGAGCTCGCTGCCGTCGACGATGTTGGGCAGGAGCGTGAGGTCCTCGTCGTCGACATATACCGTAAAGGTAAAGGTGTCGCCGTCGCGCACCTCGGTCGACTGCGCGGTGGAGATGGAAACGGTGATGCCTCCGCGCCCGTCCTCTATCGCTCTGTCCTCCTCCGTGCCGGAGAAGGTGATCTCTGCGGCCGGCTCCGTCGGCTCGACCGGCTCCCACGCCGGCTCCTCCGGGTCCTCGTCCGGGTCCTCGGCGAACTCTCCGCCGCCGCCGGTATCGTCCTTCTCAAAAAGCGTCGGTATCTCGGCGTCGCCGGCCGCGAGAGCGTAGCCGGTCATGAGCTGTCCGCACAGCATGGATATCACAAGGAGCAGTACAAGGGCTTTGCTGAAAAAGCTTTTCTTCATGGTCCTTACCTCTCTGTAAGACTTGCGTATGCAAGCAGTCTGTGGCTCCCGACGCCGGTCGGGGTGCAGGTCACGAGCGTGAGCGCGAAGCCGTCGTTATGCTCCTCGAGCCTCGCCATAAGCTCGGCGGGTCCTATGACCTCGGTCCCGGTGACCTTGTATGTATAATAAGCGCCGTCCGCGAGGGTAACGACGATCTCGTCGCACTCCTTCAGCTCGTCAAGACGGTTGAAATGCTCCCCGTAGCCGCTCATCCTGTGGCCGAGTATCACGCAGTTGCCCGCCGCGCCCGGCTCGGCCGATTCCTCGTACCAGCCGGCTGCTGCCATCAGCGCCTGCTCGCCGCAGCCCCGGACAAGGGGCATGGCAAGGTCGATGGCGGGTATCTCGATGACGCCGTAGCCCGTGACCTCTATCGCGGGCCGCCTCTCGGTCCTGGGTGCGGGAGCCTCGGCGGCGAACTCCGCCTCCGCCCCCTCGACGATGGGGACATTTTCTATCCTGATGTCCGTCTCGCCGCTTTTTATCTTCTCCATCAGCTCCTCGCTGACCTGCCCGCGGCGCAGACTGTCGATATGCGGCCGCAGTATCAGCAGCGCCCCCGCGCACACCAGCAGCAGGAGAAGGATGACGCAGAGCGTCCTTATAGTCTTTTTCACTCTCATGGCGTCTCCTCAAAACAGCGGGAAAACGCCCGTGTTGAACGCGCTGTAGCCCAGGTCGAGCTTCGGGATCAGCCCGACGCTCATCATAAGCCCCGTGACCACCCACACCGCCGCGAAAACGCACAGTACAAGGATCGCGATGAGCAGTATGCTCCCGAAGCTCAGGCGCTCCTCCCCAGCCTCACTGTCAGGCGTTTCCTCCGGCTGAAGGACGGGATCGCTCCCCGGCGGGACCGGCGGCATCTCCGGCTGCGGCGCAGGCGCTTCCTCCCGCGCAGGAGGGGTCTCCTCCGCTTCTCGCGCGGGCGGCTCCGCGTGGACGGGCGCTTTCCCCGCCTCGGGCATATGCTCCTGCGTCTGCGGCTCCGCGTGGACGGACTCATGCTGCTGCGTCGGCAGTATCTCATGGACGGGCGCATGCTCCCTCGCTTCCTCGTGAACGGGAGGCGCGGTAGGCGTCTCTTCCTGTGTCTGCGGCTTCTCCGGCGCTGACGGCGCGGAAAGCTCCGCCGTCTCGGAAGCGCTCAGCCGCGCGGGAGTCTCAGCGCTCTCGCCGCCGATGTCGGAAAGCACCTCGCTGACGGTACTCTCTATGGCCCGCTCGATGAGGAAATTCTGCCGCTCCTCGGCGCAGCTGTACATCAGCGCCTCGAGAGGGTCGCCGCAGCCGGAGGTCTGCACCGCCCTGTATGTATGGATCAGCGCGGCCTTTATTCCCTCGCGTGCGGTCTCCTTGCTGCCGCCGCGCTCAAGAAGGCGCGCATATACCCGTCTGCCGCAGCTCACCATCAGCGCGTCAAGCTCGGAATTATCAAAAGCATGCAGCTCTTCTGTCGTTTTTTCAGGCATGATGAGAGTATCCTTTCAGGCTCCGACGCTTTGCCCGGGCCGGGCGCGCCGTAATTTTGTTTACATAAAATTCCTAAAGTATTATAACCTGACCGCCGTGCGTTTTGCAACACGAAATACGATTTTTTTCTGTTTTTCGGCGTTTTTCCCACATCTCGGCAAGGAGCTTATTTTTCCCTGCCTTCGCGCTCCGCGGCATATAAAAAAAGACTCCTGCTTTCGCAGGAGCCTTTGAAAAAGCATACGTTGCGGTATCAGCGCTTGCTGAACTGAGGTGCGCGGCGGGCGGCTTTGCGGCCGGGCTGCTTTCTGCCTTACGGGCGAAAACCATTGATTTTAGTCGTCCATGTTTTTGACCCTTCTGACGACAACAAGGCCTACCATAACCATCGCTATGAGATATGCGCCGGTGATTGCAAGATCGATCGTATGCAACTGATCATGGATCATCTAGAAATTCCTTTCTTGTCCGGCACTGGTGTCGGGTATTATTCGGTGTTGAAAAAGAAGCGGGAGACCGCTTCCCGGGCTTCGTCGGAACCGACGAAAATTATTTCATCGCCGCCATACAGCTCTGCATATGGGCCGGGAGATATGATTCGGGAGGTACCGCGCCGGATGGCCACGATTGTTGCGCCGGTTGCCTGCCAAAAATGCAGTTCGCCAAGATTCCTGCCGTTGCCGTTCCAGCCTTCCGGAACACGGAAAATGTAATTTGGCAGGGTGTCGTCCGCCTGAACAGGAAGCACGGCGTAGCCAAGAATACTGCGGCATAACTCTGCGAGCTGCTGCGAGACATGGCTTTGCTGTTCCAGCAGCTCCGTGAGGTGACGCCTCTTGCTTAGCACATCCAATTTTGGTTCAAAATCATGCAGATAACGCCTGGCATTGTCTGTAGAAAGCACATATACGCCGCTTTGCTCCCGCACATCTACAACACGCATGTCTCCCAGCAGTCGCACAGCTTTTCGGATCGTTTCCGGCGAGACATTGTACTCGGAGGACAACTTGGAGCGCCCGGAAATCTTCGCTCCCTCCGGAACGTCTCCGCCCGCAATCCGTCCGGCAATGGAAAGCGCAATCTGCATATATTGGGGAAGTGTATCGTTATCCATCTGAAAGCCCTCCGCTGAATAGATATATACCTATTATATCAACTGACAATCTTATAATCAATAAAAGTTTTCAGTTTCGCTTGTGTTTCAGTGATTTTTCTTTCAGAAAAATAGGCAAAGCGCATTTTCCGGATTTTCAGTCCGGCAAATGCGCTTTACATCCTCGTTTTATTGTGTCTTCCCGAAATTAGTGTTAACCTGTCCTTCGGCAAGAGAGTCTTTCCGTTCGATGACAGGAGCATCATTTTCACTTGTTGCATCGGTGTAAAAGCGGATTTTTCCGGCAGGAACATTCGACTCAGCGTCCCACCCCTCCGCGCGAAACATTATTCCTTTTCTGCCAGAGCAGGCGGAAAGAGAAGCAAGCAGTAAAACGGCCAGTGCTGCTGCCAACATCTTCCATATCTTCTCACCCCTCCTTTTTTCGGATGCAAAGCCCCTTACTATTAAAGCGGATCTGTGAGCCTTCCGGTTCCCGCGGTTCTGACATAACATTGGAAAAAGCTTATGTCAAAGCATCAGATGTTGTCCGGAAGCCATGTTTCCTCCTTCGAAAGCTTTTTTATAAAAATGCGCCCAGCGTCCCGGTCATACTTTGCCTGATGGAATTTGAAGAGCATCGCCCCACCCTCCAGCTTACCCGCAATCTCGATCTTCCCACGCGGATGGGACATGCAGTATTTCAAGCACTTGCCCTGACCGTTTTGCATGGCCTTTGCTTCCTCCACAATATCGTAGCCCCGGGAAAACGGAACCTGGAAGGAGCTTTTGACGCCGGTAACCGGGCGGCACTGGAATACATAGTAAGGAACTGCGCCGCAAGCCGTCAGCCTTCGAAGAAGCGAGCCCAGCACGGCGGCATCGTCATTCACACCCTTGAGCAGCACGGTCTGATTTTTCACTACAGTGCCACATTCACGCAGTATTCTCAATGCGGCCGCCGATTCCTCCGTCAGCTCTCTCGGATGATTGAACTGCGTGACCACATATATCTGCTTCCTTTCCCCATAGGCTCGCAGAGCCTCCTGAAGCTCCGAATCCTCCGTAATCCTCTCAGGGAGAACTACGGGTATTCGCGTTGCAATGCGAATAAGATCCAAATGCTCCATCTCCGCAAAGGCGGACAGATAGCGTGAGAGCATCTCTGTCGGAAGCATTAACGCATCTCCTCCGCTCAGGATGACATTGGAAATCTCCTTGTGGTCATGTATATAATCAATTACTTTGTGAAAGCTGCTTGCAATTTCTTCGTCCGAAGAGCCGACCAGCCGCTTGCGGAAGCAGTGGCGGCAATACATGGCGCAGCGGTTGGTCGTCAGAATCAGCGCGCTTTCTCGGTACTTGTGCTGCACGCCCTCGCATACGGTGTTGCTCGCTTCGCCGCTGGTATCAAACGCCCCGCTTTGATCTGTCTCAAAAAAGGTGGGAATACACATCCTCCGAATAGGATCGCACGGATCGCTCCAATCAATCAGCTTCAGGTAATAGCGGGTAACGGACATAGGGAAATGCGTGCATAGCTCCTGCAGTTGTTTTGTTTCCGAGTCGCTCAGTCCAAGCTGCTTTTGCAGCCGCGCGATATCCGTAACATTGTGTTTGAGTTCCTGACTCCATGTCATTGATAATCCTCCGTTTCTTTCTGAATATTATGCCTTGCGCCCGCTGCCCCGCTCAGGTGCGGTGGCCGGGGTCGCGCGGTATTTCACCATGGGCGGAGCCGTCTGTTTTCATTCCTCCGCAAGCCCGTTGACCGCATTATGGTCGTACGCCGCCGCCTCCCTCCGCAGCTCGTTGGAGCGCATGATCTTCTCGGACAGGCTGGCGAGGAAGCACTGGAGCAGCTTGACACCGATGGCGGGATGCTCCTCCAGCAGAGCCTTCAGCCGCCCTCTGGAGATGCACAGCAGCTCAGTGAACTCCGCCGCCGTCCCGCTGAGGCGGAACACGCTGTGGGAGAGGCAATTTTCCCCCAGGAAGCTGCCCGGTGCGAGATACGCGATCTCCAGCGGCGCGGAGCGGCTGTTTGCTTCCCGGTTGGCAACAAGCCGCAGCTTGCCCTTGAGGACAAGACAGACCTCCTCATTGTAGTCGCCGCTGGTGAATACGGTCTCATGCTCATAGTAGGTTTTTACATGGCAGTAATCAAAGAAAACCGCATGCTCCTGCTCCGTAAAAACAGAAAATATCGGCAGCTTCGCCAATACAGCCAGAAGCTCCTCCCGGGTGAGTCTTCGGCGGTGCTCCTTGTCGAGATGAATCTCCGGTGCGGAAATATTGTGCCGCTCCAGCACGGCGCGGACGGCGTATCGCTCCTGCCGTACAAGGCGGATGAGCCTCTCCCATTGTGTTTGGGTGTCCAGATAGGCACGGAAGGCATCAAAGGAGGGCGGGGCATTGTGCTTGGCTATGTAGACATTTCGCATGGCTTCCATAGCGGCGTCAGGATCGTTATTTGCAAGATACTGCGATGAGAGCATCATGCTGCTTCGATAGATCTTCTCGTCCAGATCCGGCTTGAGAAATTCCCCGGGATAGGGGTCAAAGTCCTCCGGACTGACATGGACAAGATTCCCTGTTTTGTGCTGAGACTGCATTTTGGCGCGCTGATATACAAAACGGTAAATATCCTCCCGCAGACGCTTCCACTGGGGGTGAGACTTAGGCTGCGGCAGATGCTTGATGGACAGGGTATTATCCAAAAAGAAGCTGAAGCCGAAAATCCGACTGTTTATAAGATAATCCACATCCTCGCCCCGGGTTACAAGGGGGTCGAAGGGTACACACTCGAAAAGCTCTCTGTGCAGGATCATGGCTCCGCCGAAGGCAAAGGGTGTGCGCTTGAGCCGCGGCCCGCTGCCGATGATCTGGTCAAAGGCTCGCGCCTTGCAGCCGAAGCGGTCCCAATAGGTCATCCACGGCTCCGGGCTCACATCATCGTAGTATTGGCCCTTGCTGTTTAGGTAGTAGCCGGCAACGCCATGCACGATGTCTCCGTAAACTCTTCTGCCCAGAAATTCCAGTGAGCGCGGCACAAAGTCCGGCAGCTCGAAGACCTCGTCATCGTCGATGAGCAGCGCGGCGTCCGCCGTCAGGATAGAGGCGGCCAACAGGCAGATGTTGCGCACGTTTGAGTATCCGAACATGGACAGGAGCTGTGTGCCCCGGTCGTTCAAACCGGCTTTTCTCAATATCTCAGTTATCTCACGCAAATCTCCCGCAGTGAACAGGTATGTCTCCGCATTCAGCTGCGCCCGGCCCACGATACGGAGCACCTGCTCATAGGCCGCCGCCTCCACCTCCGGGGTGGTAGGACAAATCAGAATCACCAGCTTGAAGTCTTTTTCATGGAACTGCTTCATACTGACTAAGGTGCGCTCCAGCGTTCCCTCCTGATCCGCCGGCGTGGGATGGTCGTAGACGGCGTCGCCCTCCTGCCAAGGGTCGCCTGTTTTGCGGCACCAGTAGGTGGGGATTATCATGGTTTTTCTCAAGCGCCTCGCCCCCTTAATCCGAAAAATCTCTTACAGCGTATTGGTAGACCTGCTCCAGCTTCGCCACGAACTGTGCCTGCGCAAAATTGCTGCGGGCATATCCGGCGATGACGTCACGCCGCTCCGGCTCTACATGATGTCTCGTCAATTCATTCAAAATCGCGGCGCAGAAAGCCTCCTCGTCCTCCGGAGAGACCAATGTTCCCACTTGACTGTTGATAAACTCCGGCAAACCACCTTCATTGGAGCCGACAACAGGCAGTCCGCAGGCCATCGCCTCCAAGGCAACAAGACCGAACGGCTCACGGCGAGAGGGC
>OIYS01001744.1_pt1 | contig 10275 bp, 10 predicted proteins | sample 1588271 | NCBI WGS metagenome assembly OIYS01 (sample SAMN03283286) | human gut metagenome | biome: human-associated habitat; material: feces | host: Homo sapiens | place: Peru | collected 2012
TTCCAAGACAGATGTTTGAGGTACCAATTCAAGCAAGTATTGGTTCAAAAGTTATTGCTAGAGAAAATGTTAGTGCAATGAAGAAAAATGTACTTGCAAAATGTTATGGTGGAGATGTTTCAAGAAAAAGAAAACTATTAGAGAAACAAAAAGAAGGTAAAAAGAAAATGAAAATGATTGGTTCTGTTGAAGTTCCAAAAGAAGCCTTCTTAAAACTATTAAGTGATGAGGAGTAGTATGAGAAGTAAAAAACAAGAAGAAGAAATGAAAGTTAAAATATTATTTTTAAGTAAACTATTTTTAGAAAGTAATTATTCAGATATAGAGCTTTCAAATATTACTGGTATAAGTTCTTCGAGTGTAGGAAGATATCTTACTGGTGATTTAGCTAAAGAAGTTTTGGATGAAAAAACTTATAACGATATATCAAAAAAAAGACAAGAAAATTTATATAATGCAAAAATTAAAGGTGGACAAAATTTTATAAAACAAAATGTTCCTTTTAAAGATAATGAAGGAAAGTTTATAGGTAGCTATAAAAAGGAAAATTATTTAAATGATTAAAAGTGCTTATATACATATTCCTTTTTGTAATAATATTTGCTTTTACTGCGCATTTTGTAAAATGCTAAAAAATGATGCATTTGTAGATAAATATTTAAATTCATTAGAAAATGAAATAAAAAAAAACTATAAAGGTGATATATTAGATACTCTTTATATAGGTGGAGGAACGCCAACATCCTTAAATGAAAAAGAACTTACTAAACTATTTTCTATTTTAAAAATTTTTAAATTAAATGAAGAATATGAATATACTTTTGAAGCAAATATTTTAGATATTAATGAAAAATTATTATCAATATTAAAAAGTAATAGAGTAAATAGATTAAGTATTGGTATCGAAAGCTTTGATGAAAATAATCAAAAGTTATTAAATAGAAAGGTTTCTTATGAAGAAGCAAAATCTAAAATAGATTTATGTAAAAAATATTTTAATAATATAAATGTAGATTTAATTTATGCTATTCCTAATGAAAGTATTAAAACATTAAAAAGTGATTTAGATAAAATTATTTCTTTAAATGTTAACCATATAAGTACGTATTCCCTTATGATTGAACCTAATACAGTTTTAAGTATAAATGGGACTTTACCAATTAGTGATAGTCTTGATAAAAAAATGTATGATGTTATTTGTGGTGCTTTAAAGAAAAATGGTTATATTCATTATGAAGTAAGTAACTTTGCAAAAGAGGGATTTTATTCAAAACATAATAGTGCTTACTGGCTTAATGATAATTATTACGGATTTGGTCTTGGTGCATCAGGTTATATTGATAACTTAAGATATACAAATACTAAAAATTTATCTTTATATTTAAAAGGTAATTATATTTCTCAAAAAGAAATTCTAACTAAAGATGATGAAATTACCTATGCTTTAATTCTTGGTTTTCGTTTTATAAAGGGAATAGATATAGAAAAATTTAAAAAAAGATATAATGTAGATTTACTTACAAATGAAAAAGTAAAAAAATTATTAAGAAATAAAAAACTTGTTTTAAATAATGGAAGTATTAGTATTAACAAAAAATATATTTATGTAGAAAATGAAGTATTAATAGAATTTATTTAAAAAAGGAGAGAGAAATGCTTTATAACTTAGAAGTTTTAAATGGAGAAATGACTCCAGACTTTAGTAGTGAAGTATTTGATTATGATGTAAATGTAGATTCAAGTGCACTTACATTAATATTTAATTATGATACTTGTGATAATTGTAAAGTAACAGTATATGGTAATAGTAATTTAACATCCGGAGAAAATCATGTTTTAATTGAGGTCTATGATAAAAAAGTTACTACTTATACATTAACTGTTTATAAAGAAAAAAAAGCATCACAGGTGTTTAGTGAAGTAAAAACGGTAGTTAATACCGAAGATAAACCAAAGGAATTTTTAATTCCAATAATATCAGTAATATGTTTTTTAACAATTTTGGTATTATTTTATGTAATATTTCATAAGAAAAAAGTATGAGAGAATATAAATTAATTGCCCACAGAGGTAGTCATAAGTTTGCAAAAGAAAACTCACTTTTTTCTTTTTTTAATGCCATAAATGAAAATTATTATGGATTTGAATGTGATGTAAGAGAAACAAAAGATAAAAAGTTTTATATTTACCACGCTATGCTTTATGATGGAAAATTATTTAAAAGTTTTAATTCAAATGAAATAATATGCGATACTTTAGAAAGTGTTCTTAAATTAAATACAAATAAAATAATTCTTTTGGAAATAAAAGATCCTTTTATAGATATAGATAATTTAGTTAAAACTTTAATTAAATATAGTGATAAAAATATTTATGTTATGTCATTTTATAATACAGTTATTGATAAATTAAATATTAAGAATAAAACTTATAAAGTTGGTATTTTAAATTATGTATTAAATACTACTGAAAAACATTTTAAGTATGATTTTATATGCATTTTAAGACCTTTTTTAAATGATAAGATAATAGAGTTTGTTAAGAAAAATAATAAAGAACTTTTTGTTTATGGTAATTATAATAATAATTATAAATATGATTTTCCTTATTATATTGTTGATTAATAAATAATTGTAATTTTTTTACTAATATATATTGAAAATTATTTTGAAAGGCTTGGTCATATTGCATATTATATTAAACCTAGTAAGAGAAATGGAGGTATTGTCATTAAAGCACTTGGTTTAGCAATAAAAAAATATAAAGTAAAAATGTATAAGAAGTATTAATAATTTCTTATGAAGATAATTTATATTCAAGAAAAGTTATAGAGAAATTAGAAAAAAATTCATTTACTTTTAGAATTAAGACTTTTAAGCAAATACTTGAAAAATGCTTGTGAAATAACTTGACAATATAAGTTATATATCATATAATGTATATGAGTTCAGAACTGACAAGTGACTTTGGTCCGTCAGTCTTTTTTTGTATATTTTTAGATATATAAGCATAATATATAATGTGGAATAATATATGTCCACAAGTTCAGAACTGGAAAATACTTCGGTATTCCAGTCTTTTTTTTATTTGAATTATAGATTAAACATTATTTTTGTGATATTATTTATATATGGTGGTGATAATATCATGCAAACTAAAATAAAAGAATATTTATCAATTGATGAACTGATTGAAAACATTAAATCAAAGAACATTAAAATAAAAGATGAAAATAAACTAAAAAATTTTTTTGAATATAACAACTATTATTATATTACTGGATATAAAGAAATTTTTAAACATAGTGATGATACTTATAAAAAAGATGTTTATTTTGAGGATATTATAACTATCTATCAATTAGATAAAAAATTAAAATTAGTATTTGCAGAAGTATTATTTGAAATAGAACAAAAAGTAAAAACTGTTTTCTCAAATAATTTTTGTAAACAATATGGATATAAAGATTTGGATTTAATAGATCCAAGTAATTATGATAAAAATAGCAAATATTTATTGCAATGTTTAAGTAAATTAAACGATCAAATAAAATGGTATGGAAAAGAAAGTTCAGCAGTTGAATATTACAATAATAAATATGGTTATATACCAGTTTGGGTACTTATGAAGGTTTTAACTTTTGGTATGGTTCGTGATTTAATTGCTAATAGTAAATCTTCTGCAAAAGGTGTTATATCTAAAAAAATATCTAATGATGGTTTATTAAATTATAAAGAAGTTCAAAATATGTTAGAGCTATTAATAATTATTCGTAATATTTGTTGTCATGACGATAAATTGATAGGATATGTTCATAAAAAGGTTAGAGTTATGAATACTAAATATCATAAATATTTTAATATAGAAACTAATGATTTTGATGAATATTTAATAGGGAAAAAAGATTTATTTGCAACATTGATTTGTATAAAATATTTTGTAAGTAGAGAAACTTATTCAAAATTTATTGATGATATAGATAGATTGATAACTGAATATTCAAATAAAATAGAAAATATAACAAAAGATGAACTTTTAAAATATATGTCATTACCAATTAATTTTAAAGAGATAAAAGATTTATAATTTAAAATATCTAATTTTATTAAGGAGTTAGATATTTTTTTTGCAAATTTGTATATACACTTGCAAATTTGAGTAGCAACTTCTCAGTATAATGATGTTATTATAAACATCACAAAAAAGAGGTGATTTAATGTCAGTAATTGAAATGCACTCTAGTTGGCTTGCAATTAATTTAATCGTTGGATGTCCTAACTGATGCAAATATTGTTTATTACAAACTACTAATGACAATAACTGTTTACCAAAAGAATCAGTTAAGCAATTATTAGAGTATAAATATTATGATAAAGATATTTCAGTCTGTTTATTACCAAGTATAGATGTGTTTGTAAATCCTAAAAGTATAAAAAATTAAATGGACTTACTTGATGAACTTGAAAAAAATAATGTAATGAATGATTTAATTATTATTACTAAATGTAAAATACCTGATGAAGTTATAAAAAGAGTAAAAAATTTTCATTTTTAAATATTATATTTTACTTAATATTAATCATTATCTAAAAAAAAGAAAATTCTTTTACTTTTTTTGATTTATATAAATTATAGGAAAGTACGGAATTTTTTTACTGAAAAATTAGTTATAAAATGCTTTTAATACTAAAGAAAAAATTGATTTTATTAATTTAATATGAAAATTTCTTGAAAGAAATTAATAGTTAAGGTATAATAAGACTAGAAAAAATAGGTGAGGGTATGAGAAAGATAATAGCATGTTTAGATATTGGTTCCTTTAGTATTAAACTTGTTGTCGGAGAAATAACTAAAAATAAAGTTAATATTTTAGCGTGTGCTGAAAGTCCCTCTCAAGGAATAAAGAAAGGTTATATAGTAAATCCTGAAAGTGCTAGCATAGCAATTAAAGATGTTTTTTCTAAATGTGAAAATATGTTAGGGCTTCCTATAAAAAGTGTACTTCTTTGCGTACCCACTGATAACCTTGAATGTTTTGTTTCTAGTGCTTCAGTTAATATTACAAATGAAGATAATGTTATAACTCATGATGATATTACAAAAGCAATGCAAAAAAGTATTTATAAAAAAATTGATGATAATAAAGAATTAGTTACAATTTTACCAACAAAATTTATTATAAATGATGATGAAGTTGTATCTAATCCAGTTAAATGTGTTGCAGGTAAATTAACTGTTAATGTAGTTGCGGTAGTTGTACCTAAAATAAATACAGATAATATAATAAAATTTTTAAATAAACTTAATATAAAAGTTTTAGATATATGTATTGAACCAATAAATGATTATTATGAATTTAAAAGACCAGAATATGCTAAAAGTGTTGGTGCTGTAGTAAATATTGGTTATAGTAATTTAACAGTATCAATTATTAATAAAGGAATCCTTACATCTAGTGAAATAATTGATATAGCATCTTCCTCAATAGATAAAGATATTGCTTATGTGTTTAAAACAAATAAGAAAGATGCAAATTATATAAAAGAAAATTTTACTTGTGCTGATATACATATGGCAAGACCTAGTGAAAGTATTGTAATCAAGGATATTAATGGTGATGATAGAAAAATTTCTGAATATGAAGCCACTAATGTAGCAATATCGAGGTTAAAAGAACTAGCTGGGTTAATAAAAAAGCAAATTAACCTCTTAACAAAAAAAGAAATAAGTTATATAATAATTACAGGGGGAGTTACAAACTTACCTTATTTTGAACATTTTATACAAGATAACTTTAAAGATTTAGCCAATTATGAAGTTGTTAAAGAACTTGGAGTTAGAGATAATAGATATTCAAATGTAGTAGGTGCTATAAAATATTATAATAGTAGATTAAAATTAAGAAATGTTGAGATATCAATATTTGATTTAGAACAGCAAGAAGAACTTGGGGGAACTTCAAAAAAAGTAAACATATCCGAAAATTCTCTTCTTGGCAAAATATATGGATATTTTTTTGATAATTAAGGAGGAAAGTAGATGTCAAATTTAGTAATGGATCAAGTAGCAAAAATAAAAGTTGTTGGTGTAGGTGGAGGCGGTTGTAATGCCGTTAACCGAATGATTGAAGAAGGAGTACAAAGTGTAGAGTTTTATGTAGTTAATACAGATTTACAAGTACTTAATGCTTCATTATGTCCTAATAAAATTCAAATAGGTAAAAATATTACTGGTGGTAGAGGTGCTGGTGCAAATCCTGAAGTTGGTAGAGCTGCTGCTTTAGAGAGTAAAAGTGAACTTGAGGAAGCTTTATCTGGCGCTGATATGGTTTTTGTTGCTTGTGGTATGGGAGGCGGAACAGGTACTGGTGCTGCTCCAATTATTGCAGAGATTGCTCAAGAACTTGGATCACTTACTGTTGGTATAGTTACAAAACCATTTAAGTTCGAAGGTAAAAGAAGAATGGAAAATGCTCTTTTAGGTCTTGATGATTTAAAAAAACATGTAGATACTTTAATTGTAATTCCTAATGATCGTTTAAGAGATATTATAGATAAAACTACTTCATTTGATGATGCATTTAAAGAAGTTGATAATGTACTTCACAGAGGTGTACAATCAATTTCAGACCTTATTGCTGTTACTGGAGTTATCAACCTTGACTTTGCAGATGTTAAAACAGTTATGGAAAAAAGTGGTACAGCAATTATTGGTATTGGTTGTGCTGCTGGAGAAAATAGAGCAATCGAGGCTGCAAAACAAGCAGTATCAAATTCTCTTCTTGAGGAAACTATTGATGGAGCAAGAAATGCTATTGTCAATGTAACAGGTGGTAATAACCTTACATTATTTGAAATTGAAGATGCAGTTGAAACTGTTAGAGAGGCTGCAAATAATGATGTTAATATTATCTTTGGAGCAATTAAAAATGAAAATCTTCAAGATGAAGTTATTGTTACTGTAATTGCAACAGGTTTTGACGAAGAAATTAGTAATGAAACATTATTTGATGGACAACTTCCTAAAAGAAAAACACCAGAGATTTTAGATAATGATTATGAAATTCCTCCATTCTTAAGAAGTCAAGACTAATTGACTAACTAAATAAAATATGCTATATTAGGTATGTAAGAACAAAACTTACATAAAATAAAAAAGGAAGCAATCGTTTTTTGCTTGACGAGCGCTACCAGTTTAATAGTAAACGCTCAACTTACATTACTGTAAGCTGGGCACTTTTTATTTTAATATAAGAATTAAAATAATGACTAAACTGGTCAAAATTATAAAACTTATATTTAATATTATCCAATATGTAAAAAATACTTTAGTTGACTTCTTCATAGGACCACCTCGCTTTCTTTAAAAGAATAGTTGAGTGGTAGCGCCCGTCTAACGGTTACTTCCTATATTAATGATACCATTGGTTAGAATTTATGTCAATAACAAATGTTTGTAAAAATTATATTTTTTAGCTTCGAAAAAGGTTGAAATTCATTATATTTTTTGTTATATTTAATTTGTAAGATAAATGTCTTACAATTAGTGGAGCTACTCGTAAATTGCTGTGCGAGCGCTAACATAAATGGGTTCACACTTTAATCTGTAAGCAAATATGGATTAAGGCGCTTTTAAATTAATTTTACAATGGTAAAAGGAAATGGCGTTGTCATTTCTTTTTACTTGTTACAAAATATATTGTCATTTTGAAAACTATAAAAAAATTACTTTTTTTCGAAATGAAATATAAAATAACCTTTAGACATTATTTGACATAATTTTTATTTCTTTTTTAATAAAATAGTGTTGGTGATGATATGACAGTTTATATTGATTTAGTATGTATAATTAATTTTATATATGATTTTTTAATACTTCTTACTGTATCATTTACTTTAAAAAGAAATAGAAAAATTTATTATTATATTTTATCTTCCTTAATAGGGGTGTTATCTATATTTTTATTATTTTTAAAAATTAATAATATAATTTTATTTTTATTAAAGATATTAATAAGTATAATTATGGTAATAGTCGCTTTTGGTTATAAATCAATAAAATATACAATATCAAATATTATATATTTTTATATGACTTCGATTATCCTTGCGGGTTTTCTATACTTAATAAAGGGAAATAGTTCTAATTTTAATTTAAATTATATTGTGCTTTTAATAATAGGACCAATAATACTTTTTATATATTATAAAAGTAATAAAAAATTAAAAAATACATATAGTGATTATTATAAAATTAAAATAGTATTTGATAATATAGAGTATAATTTAGTATCTTTTTATGATAATGGTAATAATTTAAAAGACCCTGTAAGTAGAAAAAGTATTATTATTGTAGGAAATAATAGATTAGAAAAAATATATAATATTAGATCACCAGTCTATGTACCAGTTATTACTGTTAAGGGAACACATCTTATGAAATGCTTTAAACCTAGTTATATAATTTTAAATGATAAAAAAATATATAATTATTTAATTGGCGAAAGCTCTATTAAATTTAGTGATGGAGTAGAGTGTTTATTAAATAAAAGTTTAAAGGAGGATGGTTATGTTTAAAAGACTTTTATTAAAATTATTTTTAAAGTATGAAGAAGTTTTTTTCGTGGGAGCCACAGATAAACTTCCACCACCACTTTCTAAAGAGGAAGAACTTAAATATTTAGTTCTTGCTAAATCAGGAGATAATTATGCAAAAGATAAACTTATTGAACATAATTTAAGATTAGTCGTATTTCTTGCTAAAAAATACGAAACAACTGGTTATGATATTGAAGATTTAGTATCAATTGGCTCCATTGGTTTAATCAAAGGTATTAATACATATAAAATAGATAAGAATATTAAACTAGCTACTTATGCCTCAAGGTGTATTTCTAATGAAATCCTTATGCATATTCGCAAAAATAAAAAAAGTAAAAATGATGTTTCACTTGATGATACATTAAATTTTGATGCTGAAGGTAATGAACTAAAACTTTCTGATGTAGTAGGCACCGAAGAAGATATTGTTGATAGACAGTTCCAAGATAAAATGAATAGAGAGTTTTTAGCAAATGAAATAAATAACCTTTCAAAAAGAGATAAAGAAATTATGATGCTTAGGTATGGTTTAAATAATACAAAGGAATATACTCAAAAAGAAGTTGCTAATATGCTAGGTATATCTCAAAGTTATATTTCAAGAATTGAAAAGAAAGTAATAAATGAAATTTCTAAAGTAATAAATTAACTTAAAACTAATTGAAAATATAATAAAAATATGCTATATTAAGTATGTAAGAGAAAAACTTACATAAAATAAAAAAGGAAGCTTACTCGTAAACTCTTTGCGAGCGCTACCAGTTTAGTGATAGTCGCTTTAATCTATAAGCAAATATAGATTAAGGCGCATTTTAATTTAAAACAAGAGTTGCAATAATGACGCATAAGATGAAGATAATAATTATAAGTATGTCATTTTTGAATTTTAATGTCATTGACCACCAACTCCTTTCTTGATTATTTCTAACCTGGATTGTAAGTAGTGGTAGCGCCCGCTTTACTTTGACTTTCTATGATAATGAGACCATCAGTTAGAATTTATGTAAATAACAAATGTTTGTATAAACATTATTTAATAAATTGTAACTGAAAATTATCATAATAAGTAATTTATAAAAAATATTACTTTTTTTTTGCCTCTAAATGTGGTATTCTATTTATAGAATAGAGGGAAACAATGAAAAAGAAAATTATATATTTATCAGCTATTTTAGTATTAGTCATATCACTTATAACACTTTCATGTATTTATAAATCAAAAGATAATAAGTATAAAAAAGAATATAATACTATTTCAAAAGGAATGGCTATTATGATTAAAGAAAAAGGTGCAACAGATTATGTACAATCAAATTCAAAAGATATACCTAAAGGTAACTATGTTTTAAATGAAGAAAAAACACATTGTGAAAATAATGGTAAAGTTACAAATTATGATAGTGCAACAGGTAAAATATCTCTTAATTTTGTTGGTAGTGATAGATGCTATTTATATTTTGATTATGAAGTGCCTCCAAGAATAGGATATGAAGCAATACTTCTTGATAATGGCGGTGGTGCGACAACAGTAGATGCTGCAAAAGCCTATATTGAAGGAAGAACTACATCAACAACACCTAATTTTGCAACGACTGCTACAACAAATGAAGGTATGTATGCAGCTGATGATGATTATACTGCAACAACAGGAATGAAGTCATATTATTTCAGAGGA
>OIYS01001745.1_pt1 | contig 10275 bp, 12 predicted proteins | sample 1588271 | NCBI WGS metagenome assembly OIYS01 (sample SAMN03283286) | human gut metagenome | biome: human-associated habitat; material: feces | host: Homo sapiens | place: Peru | collected 2012
AACCGCCTAGACACGAAAGAGTTGTTGTAAAAAAATATTACACTCGCAATGAATATAGACCACCAGTCATAGAACACAGAGTCTATAGAAATAACAATACAGGTGCTGTTGCAGGTGGAATCGTCGCAGGTGTAATCATTGGAGGTATAATAGCCGCTATCGTTGACTAATTGGTAAACAAACTTAACTGTTTTTGTGCCTCAAAATGTTTTCTCAAAAAAGAGGGTCTATGAAACTCTGTCAATCCATATTTATCTATAGCATCCAGATGTTCTTTTGTTAGATACCCGGCATTACGTTTCCAACCATATGCCGGATATTTTCTGTCTAATTCCGTCATATATCTGTCGCGCGTAACCTTTGCCAAAATACTTGCGGCTGCAATCGACGCAGAACGTGCATCTCCTTTTATCACAAATTTTTGAGGATAAGTAAATTCTTTGATAAGTTTATTTCCATCAACCAATACCAAAACATTATCTTTATTCACCTGTTTAATTACATTTTGACATGCTAAACGCATTGCTTTTAGCGATGAATTTAATATATTTATTTTTTCAATCTCTTCAACTTCAATACATATAGTACAATTAATAGTATTATTTTTTATAATATCATACAACTGTTCCCTACGTTTTTTCGAGAGCTGTTTGCTATCATTTAAAATACTTAATTCATCTAACAATTCTTTTGACTTTTCAGGGAAATATACAGATGACGCAAACACCCCACCAGCAGCAGGGCCTCTACCAGCCTCGTCTGTACCGATAATAAAATCCCCCTCAAGCTTATCAAATTCAAACAAGCTTTCAATATGTGTTTTTTCAGAAATAGCTTGCATTTATACCTTCTTAATCTAAAATAAATTTACCTATTTTCCCTTCACGAAAATCTCTCAAAAGATAAACGGAAGTCCGCTCTATATCGGGTTCATTACCTGAAATTATCCAATTTCTTGAAATGGCAATATTTTCAATTGTTAATTCGCCATCTAACTTATAATAATCACGAATTTGTTGCGGATATTTTTCGGCAAGCAAATTAATCAACTCATGCGCAACTAGTTCATTCGAATATGCGTTTTCAGATACAGAGTTGACAAAAGCCAATTTATGCGCAGCTTCTTGATCTTCTTGCTTCATTGGAATAATCCCCGGAGTATCCAACAAATCTAGTTGTGGATTAATTCTTACCCACTGTTGTTGACGTGTTACACCTGCTTTTGCGCCAATTTTAGTCTTTGAGGACTTAGTCAACTTATTAATTATACTGGATTTACCGACATTTGGCATTCCTACAACCATAACTCTTGCAGGCCGTCTTAACAAGCCCTTTTTCATTATCGCTTGTATACGAGGTTCGGCTAATTCAACCGCTTTTTTTACAATATTATTCAGGTCTTTTGAATTTTTGGCATCAGAAAACAGAACAGGAGAATTATATTTCTCTTCTAAAATTCCAACCCATTTTTTTAATTCAGCCTTATCCGTCAAATCAGCTTTATTAAGCAAAATTAAACGAGGCTTTTGACCTAAAAGCCTCGTAATATTTTCGTAACTGCTTGAAATAGGCAGCCTTGCATCAATAACTTCAATAACAGCATCCACTAGTGAAAGTTGTTCTTTTAACTTTCTTTCAGCTTTGGCTATATGCCCAGGATACCAGTGAATATGTGTCTTATCTTTTTTCAATTTTTTCCTTGATACGAGTAGCTTTACCTGAACGTTCTCTCAAGTAGTATAATTTAGCACGTTTTACATCACCACGTCTAACGATATTGATTTTATCAATTCTTGGAGAGTGAAGCAAGAATACACGTTCAACACCAACACCTTGGAATACTTTTCTAACAGTAATAGTTTTGTTAATACCAGAACCGTGTTTTTTAATAACAGTACCTTCAAAAGCCTGAATTCTTTCTTTGTTACCTTCAACGATTCTTACAAAAACTTTAACAGTATCACCAGGATTTGCATCCGGAGTGTTTTCTTTCAAATAAGATTTTTCTAATTCATCAATAATAGGGTTCATTTCACAATTCCTTTATAATTATATTTCGTACTTTTATTTAAAATTCCTTACTTAAATCGATGTTCCACAAATACACCGACGCACGTATAATTATCGTAAAACAAATGCAGAAAAAATTCAAGCAGTTTTTAAAATTTTGTAATATAATTCAATTATGGCTAGTGATTACAAAAAATTGTTAAACAAAAATAAAAAGAAAAAATTGAAAAAAAGACTTGCATTTTCCGAGAGGCCGTGCTATGATAACTAAGCTGTCTGAAAGACATGCGCCGTTAGCTCAGCTGGATAGAGCGTCTGGCTACGGACCAGAAGGTCAGGGGTTCGAATCCCTTACGGCGTGCCAGCACCCCGAATAAATTCGGGGTGTTTTTTTATGCGATACGCAAAACTGAGCCAAAGGATATAAAAATCTTTCGGCTCAGTTTTTTTAATTTTCTCGCGCCGCGGCGAACAGCGTCCACGGATATGTCTCCGGCGGCTGCACAGCGAAATCCATCTGCTCCCCCGTCACGGGGTGCGCAAAGCGCAGCCGATGCGACCACAGCGCAATCGGGCAGTTATCGTCGTTGACATCATACTTCCGCTCGCCGACCAGAGGCCAGCCGTGGGACGCGAACTGGCAGCGTATCTGGTGCGTCCGCCCCGTGATGAGCCGCACGCGGACAAGGCTCAGTCCGGCAGTGCTCTCCAGCGTATCGTATTCGAGCCGCGCCTCCTGCACACCCACGGCTGGCGTATCCGTAACGAAGCTCATGCGCCGCGCCTTATCGCGGTACATGAGGTCGCGCAGTTCTCCGGAAGCCGCCGTCACGCCGTGCACAACGGCGAGGTATTCCTTATGGAACTCCCCTTCCCGTATCTGGCGCGACAGCTCGGAGGCGCAGGCAGAGGAGCGCGCCAGCAGCATCAGGCCGGAAACTACTCTGTCCAACCTGTGCACCGTGCGTATCTCATCCGTATTCAGCTCCGCTCTCAGCAGCTCCGGCATTCCGCCCGGCTCGTCGGTGCTGAGCACTCCGGCGGGCTTTATGGCCAGAATCACCGCGCCGTCCTTATATATGACATTCATTTCGTCGTCTCCCAGCGCCGGTCAATTCACAAAATTTTCATTCTTAGTTTGCAGATTCTTCAGCACAATCGCGCGCCGGTCTGCTACTATATAACCACATCAACCGTATGCCAATGCGGTACAGAGATCATATGCGGCGAGCGACGCCTCGGCAGAGCCAAGGATAAAGCCTGCGTTCTCCGCATGTTTGGCAATGATCTTGAAATTTTACATATAATCACTTGAGCGTAGTCCAAAACGGCGGACTGCGCTCAAGACAATTTTACGCCTGATTTTTCCCTTCTATCTCGTCACAGAGCCTCGATATCTCGCGGTCAAGCGCGGCATAGAAACGCCCGATGTGCAGCCCGTCCACCAGCGCATGGTGGCAAAGCACGGAAACAGGCAGGTACACGTTCCCGCAGCGCTCGAAGTATTTGCCCCATGTGATGCGCGGGTTCGAGTCTGCCGGCGATGGCACCGGCTGCACGACAGCTGTCTGCGACACCCACGGGATGCAGCTTATGAACAGCAGCGAATCGGCTTCGTCCTGCTCCTCGATGCTCGGCTCCTCGACAGCGCGGCGCTGCGCCTCGCGCGTATAGTCCAGAAACTCGCCGAAGGGCAGGTCGGTTTTCGGCACACAGTAGCAGTAGGTCTCATCCGGCAGGGCGACGGTATACGAGCCTTCGCAGTAGTCATACTCGACGACGGAGTCCCCGTGGATGCGCTGCCTGAACTCCGGCACGGAGTTTGCCGCGCGCACCGCGCAGTACAGCACCGGCAGGAAAAATGGCAGGCTGTGCATCTTCAGCGTAGGCACAAGGCGTGAAATGTCGACCTCAACGGTCACTCCGGCATACGGATATGCCAGCGACCTGAAATAATCAAAATGTGCGCGGCGCTTGTACGCCGCCATGTCAATCTCTTTGCAGCTCATATACTCTCCTCATTTTCCGACGCAGAAGCGCTGGAATATTCTATTCGTAACATCCTCGCGCACTGTGCGGCCGCTCAGCTCGCCGAGCGCCGACATTGCGCCCTCCGTCTCCGTCAGGACGATATCCGGCGTCATACCGGCGCGCATCGCGTCCAGCGCACTGCGCATGTATTCTATCGCGCGCTTCACCGCGTCCGCCTGACGGACGTTCGTGAGTATCTCGCCCGCCGGAACCTCCGGCAACGGGAACTGCTCGGCGATGACGCGCTCCAGCTCGTCCATGCCGTCTCCGGTGACGGAGCTGAGCGAGACCACCGGCAGCGCCGTCGTGATCTCCGCGTCCGGCTCCGCGATATCGCGCTTTGAGAGAACGACAATGCCCTTCGGCGCAGACTCGGCCTGCGCGATGACCTCGCGGTCCTCGTCCGTTATCTCGCCGCTGCCGTCCACGACGGCAATGACAAGCTCCGCCTTGCTCATCGCCGCGCGGCTGCGTTCAACGCCTAGGCGCTCTACCTCGTCGTCAGTGTCGCGGATGCCCGCGGTGTCAATAAGGCGCAGCGTCAGGCGGCCTATGCGCAGCTTCTCCTCGATTGTGTCGCGCGTGGTGCCTGGGATTGCGGTGACTATCGCGCGGTCATAACCCAGAAGGGCGTTCAGGAGCGAGCTTTTACCGGCGTTGGGTCGGCCGGCTATCGCAGCTGGGATACCGCCGGTCATAAGCTTGCCGCGCTCATGGCTCTGCAGCAGCCGCTCAAGCTCCGTGAGCGCGGACGTCAGGCTCCCTTCATAGCTTTCAAGCTGGAAGTCTTCGATATCCTCGTCGGGGTAATCCAGCACCGCGTGATAGTGCGAGCTGATGTCGGTCAGCGCGGAATATATCCCGTCCACCTTGCGGCTTATCGCGCCGGAGAGCTGCCCTGCGGCGTTCTTGGCGCACTCGACGGTCTCCGCATCGATGATATCGGCCACGGCCTCCGCCGCGCACAGCTCCATGCGCCCGTTCAAAAAGGCGCGCTTCGTGAACTCGCCCGGCGCCGCCTGCCGCGCACCGAGCGCGAACAGCTCATCCAGCGCCGCACGAAGGACTGTCGGCGAGCCATGACACTGAAGCTCCGCCGTGTTCTCTCCGGTATAGCTGTGCGGCGCGCGGCTTATCGTGCACAGGCACATGTCCAGCAGCTCGCCCCCGCGGTCGCGCAGCTCGCCAAAGATCAGCCTGCGATCCGCGCTTTCGGACATTTTTTTGCCGCTGTACGGGAAAAAAAGCCGGTCTATCACCCGAAAAGTTTCGTCTCCGGAGAGGCGGATTATACCGATCGCGGATACCTGCGTCCCCGTCGCAATGGCGGCAATAGTGTCAGCCATATGAACCTCCTAATTTAGCAAATCATGCAGGAGCGTTTGCTCCTGCATGATTTGATCGTCTCGATTTTCGAAGCTTACTGCTGGCGATCGACTCTCGCCGCGCGGGCGCGCTTCTCGTCGTTGCGCTCAGACACAAAGTAGCTCAGAGAAAGCAGACTGTCCGAGAAATGGATGTTCTCCACGATGGTGGGGCTGTTCGGCTCGGTAAGCTCAACGTTCGTGAAGTTCCAGATAGCCTCGATGCCGTTGTCGGTGAGGATCTTGGTCACGGGAATGGCAGCCTCCTTGGGGACGGTCAGAACCGCGACGTCAATATTGTTGTGCTCCAGATAGCCGATAAGCTCATCCATGCCGTGTATCTCGACATCGTTGAACTTCGTACCGATAAGCTCAGGCTTGACATCAAACGCAGCGGCGAGGTGGAAGCCCCACTCGCTGAAGCAGAAGTTGTCCATTAGCGCGCGGCCGATGTTGCCGACACCGACTAGCACGGCCTTATAGCCGCGATCCATGCCGAGTATGCCTGCGATCTGGTCGCGGAGAGCCGCGACGTTATAACCATAGCCCTGCTGTCCGAACTCACCGAAGCAGCTGAAATCCTGACGTATCTGTGACGGCGTCAGTCCAAGCTGCTGCCCCAGCTCGCCGGAAGAAATGCGGCTGATGCCGCTTTTTTCAAGTTCGTCGAGCTTGCGGAGATATCTCGGAAGACGGCGAATTACATTATTGGAAACTTTCCCACGTTTCAAAAACAATCTCTCCTTGCGCTTTTTCAGGTATCCCTGCCTGAAAACAATATCTTACGTATTGATTATACCATAACAATCACGGCATTTCAAGGCATAACGCGCAGGAAAATTTCTATTATCCAGCAAAAAATGCCAGAATTTCGTTTACCCCCTCGACAGAAACCGCACTTTCGTACACGGTCTCTCCGCCGTCGGTGGAATATAACACGCGGCCGCCGTATATATAAACACACACATTGTTATACTCTGACCCGACAACGCAGCTCTCGTCCGCCGCGGCTTCGGGCATCGCCGACTCCGACGCGCCGTCGGAGAGCATCTCGACAAAGCGGCCAAGCTCATCGGCGCTGACGTTGTACGAGGCCGCGCCAGCTTCGCTCGCGCTCTCCATGGTGTACAGCATCGACCCGTCCGCCTTCGCGCGCTGCTCTGCGGCGCTCTCCGGTTCTTCCGCCGGTGCGGCATCAGCGGGCATAGCGGCATCTGCGCCGCTTCCGTCAGTCTCATTGGCGGTGTCCGCCGACTGCGCCGCCGCTGTCGACGCGTTCGAACGCGCGAGCATCGGCAGAGCCGTGGCCGCAGCCGCGCAGATAAGCGTGAAGCACGCCGCCGTTGCAAGCAGGCTGCGCCATGTGCGCTTCGAGCCGCGCTTGTTGGTCTTTCTGATATTTTCACGGCGGATCTCGCCCATCACGTTTTCGCAGAGATCTGCGGGCGCATCCTCCGCACTGTCGGCAAAGCCCTCTGACAGCGCTCGGAACGCCGCATCGACCGCGCGGCAGTCCGCGCAGCGGCTCAGGTGTTCCGCCAGTTCATGCTCCTGCGCGGCAGTCAGCTCGCCGTCCAGCCGCTGGCTTATGAGCTGCTGATAGTATTCACATTCAGTCATGGCAGTTCACCCCCTCTGTATTGCTTGACGGAGCAAAGCCGGAAATGTTCCCGTCGCGCAGCAGAAACGCGCAAAGTTTTTTCCGCGCGCGGAAAATGCGGGATTTCACCGTCCCGCTCTCCAGCCCCAGCACCTCCGCGATCTCCTCATAGCTCATGCCCTGAAGCTCGCGGAGGATAAGTATCTGCCTGTATTCCGGCGTCAGCGCCGCAAGGCCGCGGCGAACCGCGTCCCGTGTCATGGCGCGCTCAAATATCCGCTCCGGCGACTTGCTCTCGTCCGCGATGTCAAGCTCCGTGTCCTCGCCGTCATCATCGGTCACGCTGAGAGACACCGTCTGCCGGCGCTTCTTCGCGCGCAGGAAATCCAGACAGACGTTTGAAACTATGCGGTAGAGCCAGACGGAGAATTTGCTTTCCCCCCTGTAACCGGAGAGGGAGCTATACGCCTTTATGAATGCCTCCTGCGCCATGTCCGCCGCGTCCTCCGGATCGCCGGTCATGCGCAGGGCAAGATTATACACATTTTTCTGGTACTCCAGCACCAGCTTTTCGTATTCGTCCGCGTTGCCGTCCAGCACCCGCTGAACGGTCAGCGCCTCCTGCTCACGGGTCACAACTTCACCTCCATGACCTGCATATTGATAATTTATGCCAAATCGTGTTTTATCCCTGCGATTATCCGCTCAACGTCTTCAAGCGTCTCGACATGGACAAGCTGCTGCTTGTAATACCCCGAATGCGCGACGCCGTGCAGATACCACGGGAGATGATGCCGCGCCTCAAGGCAGGCGATGCGCTCGCCGCTGAATTCAGCCAGCGCCTTTATCTGGCAGTACGCAGTGTCCATCCGCTCGTCAAGCGGCGGGAGCGGCGGCTCCGGCTGTCCGGCAGCCGCGGCGTTCGCCTGCGCGAACAGCCACGGATTGCCGAAGCTGCCGCGGCCTATCATTGCAAGGTCGCAGCCGGTATAGCGCAGGATGTGCTCCGCGTCCGCGCCGGTGAATATATCTCCGTTCGCTGTGACGGGGATACCGACGGCGCGCTTCACGTCGCGGATGATGTCCCAGTCGGCGCGTCCTGCGTACATCTGCGCGCGGGTACGGCCGTGAACCGCGATGGCCGACGCTCCGGCCTGCTCGCAGATCTTCGCAAACTCAACTGCGTTGACGCTGCCGTTATCCCAGCCCTTGCGGAATTTGACCGTGACGGGCTTATCCACCGCGGCCACGACGGCCTCGATTATCCGCCCCGCAAGCTCCGGCGACTTCATCAGCGCCGAGCCGTCTCCGGATTTGACGACCTTCCCGACAGGGCAGCCCATATTTATATCGAGGATATCCGCGCCGGAATACCCCAGCGCCATGCCCGCGGCCTCGGCCATTATCTCCGGCTCGTGGCCGAAGATCTGCACGGCGCAGGGGTGTTCCTCCGGCGGGACATACAGGAGTGATTTTGTCTTTTCGTCTTTATAAACCAGCGCCTTCGCGCTGACCATCTCCGTCGTCGTCAGCGCCGCGCCCTGCTCCCTGCACACGGCGCGGAACGCGAAATCCGACACTCCGGCCATGGGAGCAAGCGTGAAGCGGCCGGTTATCTCAACACTGCCTATCTTCACCATGTAACATCCAGCCCTACGGGGCAGTGGTCGGAGCCGGTTATCTCAGGCAGGATATACGCGTCCTTTATCTTCTCTCTCAGCCGGTCGGACACGACGAAATAGTCGATACGCCAGCCGACATTGCGCTCGCGCGCGGCGGCGCGGTAGCTCCACCATGAATACGCGTCGGTCTTGTCCGGATAGAGATAGCGGAAGCTGTCGGTAAATCCCGCGTCCAGAAGTTCGGTGAATTTGCCGCGCTCCTCAAACGAGAAGCCGGGGTTGCCGATATTGGTCTTGGGGTTCTTCAAATCGATCTCGTTGTGGGCGACGTTCATGTCCCCGCAGACTATCACAGGCTTCTTCGCGTCAAGCCCTACGAGATAATCCCTGAACGCGTCCTCCCAGCTCATGCGGTAGTCGATGCGCTTCAGGCCGTCCTGCGCGTTCGGTGTGTAAACGCAGACAAGGTAGAAGTTATCGTATTCCAGCGTGATGACGCGCCCCTCGGTGTCATGCTCCGGCAGGCCGAGATTATAGCTGACGGAGAGCGGCGTGTGCTTTGTGAATATCGCGGTGCCGGAATAGCCCTTGCGCTCGGCGTAGCACCAATAGCTCTCATAGCCGGGGAGGTCAAGCTCGACCTGTCCTGCCTGAAGCTTTGTCTCCTGAAGGCAGAAAAAGTCTGCGTCGAGGCTCCAGAAAATGTCCTCAAAACCTTTTTTCAGCACGGCGCGCAGGCCGTTGACGTTCCATGAAATAAATCTCATACTCGCTCCGTTCCCGCCGCCGCATTGTCCGCGGCGCTGCTGGCATAGCCACGCGCGTCGATGAGCGACGCGTTGCGCAGTCTGGCAACGACGCCGTCCACACCGTTTTTGGTGCTCTCCGTGCAGCGCGCGACGAGCCGGTTGATCTTCTGCCCGGCCTCATAGAACTTTGCCTCGTAATCGGTCATCACGCCGACCGCGCCGTTCGCGTGCAGGTCGTGCGTCAGTTCGTGCAGCTCCCAGCCCTCGGCGGAAAGCTGCTCCGCCGACCAGTCGAACAGCGGCGTGTTGTCGGTCTTGAAATGTATCTCCCCGCCCACGCCCAGCACATCCGCGTACATGCGCAGGAAATTCGGCGCGGTGAGGCGCAGCTTTGCGTCACGGCTTTTCGGCCACGGGTCGCAGAAGTTTATATATATGCGGCGCACTCCGTCCTCCGGCGCGAACATTTCGCGCAGGCCGGCAACGTCGGCGCTGATGAAGCGGACATTTTTAAGCTTCTGATTTTTCACGCGCTCCATGGCGATTATCATCGCGTCGGGAACCTTCTCAATGGCGATAAGCTCCACATCCGGCGCTGCCGCCGCGGTACCGGCGGTAAAGCGCCCCTTGCCGCAGCCGAGCTCAAGAACGATGGGCGCATCGTTGCCGAACAGTGTGTGCCATTGGCCGCGCAGAGCGGGCGGGTCCTTTATAAAATACGGCCACGAGCATAGCTCCGGGTAGGCGTATGGCTTATGTCTGATCCTCATAGGCACCTCTCAACGTTGGTTTCCCCATTATACCACATTTTTCTGGATTGTCATAGGTTTGTTTGACTTTTCTCATCGGTTCATATAAAATATCATTGTGCAAATTGTTTATCTGATTACAATTTATGA
>OIYS01001747.1_pt1 | contig 10272 bp, 14 predicted proteins | sample 1588271 | NCBI WGS metagenome assembly OIYS01 (sample SAMN03283286) | human gut metagenome | biome: human-associated habitat; material: feces | host: Homo sapiens | place: Peru | collected 2012
TCATAAATAAATTGAAAACAATTCTCAAGCAAGACATTTCTCAGGTCTATGTCGGCGTAGGAGGAAGATCTATCAAGAGCGTCAAGAACATAATTGTAAAAGATGAGAGCAAGGTGATTCCCGAGTTTCTGGCATATGTTATGAAAACAAAAATTCCTGAGATGGAGCAATTAGCAAGTGGGGCGACATTCAAAGAGATTTCAAAAGCCAATTTTAAGACAATTACAGTTGATGTTCCATCGGTCGAAGAGCAGATGAGGATACTTGATGGTATTCGTTATGAGCAGTCATTGATAATGCCTTCAATACCATTTTCTACTTCACGTTTTTGATCTGTATCTTCAATTCTTAAAATACATACACCATTTGTTTGTTTAGCCATTTGTAAATCAATAAAAGAAGCATATAAACTACCCATATGAACAAAACCTGTTGGACTTGGTGCAAATCTTGTTACCATTTGACCATCTTTCAAATTTCTTTCTGGATATTTTTCTTCATAATAACTAAAATCGTGTAAAACATTAGGAACTAATAATTCACTGTATTCTTTTCTATTCATATAAATTCTCCTTTCAAACAAAAAAATTCATCCGTATAAGGACGAATTTTCGTGGTACCACCTTAATTTGTAGTATAAACTACCTCAATATCTTTAATGCGATAAACATTTAAGCTCCAAAGTTTCTTTCAAAACTGCTATTTGTTAATTTCCATCATCCATTAACTTTCTATAAAATAACTAATTTTTACTCTTCTTTTTCATTGCTTTTATTATAAATTTTCTAAACGACTTTTAATTAAAGAATTAACTAAACTCATATCAGCTTTTCCACGTACTTGTGGTGCTATTTCTTTCATTATTTTGCCTATATCATTACTACTAGTAGGATTAATTTTAGCAAATACTTGATCAATTATCAAATTAATTTCTGCTTCATCCATCATACGTGGCATATAAGTATTAAGTATTTCAATTTCAGCATTATTTTTATCAACTAAATCATTTCTATTAGCTTTAGCAAACTCAACATTAGCTTCTTTTCGGGTTTTTATCTGCTTAGCAATAATAGGAACTATCTCTTCATCAGTTAATTCATGCATTTTAGCAATCTCTTCCATTTGAATTGCGCCTTTTAACATACGAATTACTGATAATCTTTCCTTATCGCCACTTTTCATTGCTGATTTTAAATCTTCCATTATTCTTTGTTTCATTTTATCACCTTTTTTTAAAATTAAAGAGCCTTATGCAGCTCTATTGTATGAACGTTCCTTGCGACGGCTATTTTTTATAGCTTCTTTTTTAGCATTTCTACGTTTTTCGCCAGGTTTAATATATGATTCTCTTTTTTTAACTTCTTTTAGGAGGCCATCTTTAATATTTTTTTGTTTAAATGTACGTAAAGCACTTTCAACATTACCATTTCTTACAACTACTTTTGTCATTAAAATCCCTCCCTTCTTGGCTATCAAAATTATATCACTCTTGACTTTTTTTGACAACATTTTTTTTGATTTTTTGTTGATTTTTCAAAAAAAAATAGCCTTTTAAGGCTATCTTTTAGTAATTATTGGCTTTTCTTTCAAAAAATGATTGTGGATGATTGCATACAGGACATACAAGTGGTGCTTCTTTACCAATTACAATATGGCCACAATTACGGCAGATCCAAATACATTCACCATCATTTGAAAAAACTAATTTAGATTCAATATTTTCTAATAATTTACGATATCTTTCTTCATGAGCTTTTTCAATTTTTCCAACCATTCTAAACTTTTTAGCAATTTCATCAAAGCCTTCAGCTTCAGCTTCTAATGCCATTCTTTCATACATATCAGTCCATTCATAATTTTCACCAGCTGCTGCTGCATTTAAATTATCAATAGTGCTACCTATTTCGCCACCATTTAAGTATTTATACCATAATTTAGCATGTTCTTTTTCATTACCAGCTGTTTCTTCAAAAATAGCAGCTATTTGTTCAAAGCCATCTTTTCTTGCTTTACTTGCAAAATATGTATATTTATTGCGTGCCATACTTTCGCCAGCAAAGGCATCCATTAAGTTTTTTTCGGTTTTACTACCCTTTAATTCCATCTTTTTCTCTTCCTTTCAAGCAGTCATTACATATTCATTAACTAAAAGCTCCACCAATTTAAAAGAATTAACAGCATAAAAACATTACAAATTTTATTAATACATACAAAGTGATAATGTCCATATGTATAATTACAATATTTTTTATAATTTCATTCTGTTTGATAGTTTTCATATAGTTTCCTTAATAGTAATGACTATCAACAATATTATAACAAATATCTTATAAATGTCTATAAAAACAAGGATTATTAACATAAAATCAAGTTAATAATCCTTTTTCCTTATAAATTACAATAATTTTTTTCTTTAATTCTTCTAAATGATGAACCTAAAGATCTGCCAAATTCAAAAATTGTGTTTAAAACATTCTTAAAAGCTGAAATAACAGTTCCTGTTAAAGACCCTCCTTTAATTTGTTTCATTTCTTTATCATTCAATTTTTTCATTTTGTACACCTCTTAGGATTAGTAATGCCATCAATAACTCCTATAATAAAAGTAATTATTCCTGTTACTAAACCAATTACACCCCATTTTAAAGCACCACCTTTTAAATTAAGTATTTCATCTTTTGATAAAGTTGTCATCCTAATCTCCTTTCATGTATTTTGAATATATATAGCCATAAATATTGTCTCTTTTACTTTCTTTCAGATACAACTCAACAATATAATCTTTGCTTGTAAATTCGCTTTTTATTTTCACATTTCTAACTAATTTATTACCATTTAGCATATAATTATTTGTAATATCAACTATTTCAAAACTATACTCTACATCTTTATATTTTAACTTATATTCCAAACTACTAAGTTCTTTATCACTTAAATAAATAGATATATTTTGATCATTAACTTCACCATAAACTTTGATATAACTATCAAATTGATAAAAGCTTAAAGCGATCATTATTATCAAAAACAAAATAAACGTTATTATAAAATTGTTAATATATTTAGTTTCTTTTAACGTCAATTTTAATCTTTCCGTTTTCTATTTCAATCAAGTGATCAAACAAATCAATATTAGCGTCTCTATGACTAACTAATATTATTGTCTTATTTTTGAATTCTTTGAAAATATTTTTCAATATTTTTCTTTCTAATGAAACATCAATCTCATTAGTTCCTTCATCAATTAGTAATATTTTAAAATTTCCTAAAATTGATCGAGCTAAAATTATTCTTTGTTTTTCGCCACCACTTAAATTAAACCCGTTTTCTTCAATTAAAGTATTATACTTTAATGGCTTATTTTTCAAAATATTAGGAATATAACATAATTTTGATATTTTTATAATTCTTTCATTAGTCAAATTACGTTCTAATTTTAAATTGTTATAAAACGTATCGGTAAAAAGATTTTCGTTCTGAGAAATATAATAGATACTATTTATAGCTTCATTATTGTAATCATTTAAATCATAAGTACCGATTTTAATTAATTCATTATCTACTTCTAAATATTTTTTCAAAATCTTTAATAAAGTTGATTTCCCACAACCACTATGACCCATTATCACAACTTTTTCGCCTTCTTTAATGTTAATAGAAATATTATCTAAAATCCTTTTTTCATTATAAGAAAAAGTTAAGTTTTTAACCTTTATATCATAATTAGATATAGTTTTTATCTTACCATTGTCTTTTACATCATAATTAAGTTCTAAAATGCGATTTAAACTATTAAGTGATTCTTCATATTCTAAATTAGAATCGATTATTTCTTTAATAGGATTCATGAAATTGTTCAATAAAAAACTAAAAGTTATCAAAGAATTAATGTCTAAATTCTTATTTTCTATTTCTATTGCTCCAAGTAGAACAATAGCTAAATAACCAACATTATCGATCATTTCTTTTAGAATCAACTCAAAATTAAATACTCTAGAAAATTTTTCTATTTGTTTCAAATAATTAAAATTATTGGTTTTAAACAAAGTATTTTTTTCTTCTAAAACATTTATTCCTTTAAAACATTCATAAGAATTAATTGTTTCTACCATTAGTGAAGTATTTTTATCTTTTAAGTTATGATATTTTTTTATATTTTCTCTTAGGGGATATTTAAAGAATTTAACTATAATAAAATATATAATAATTAATAAAATTGTAACTAATGTTAGTTTCAAAGAAACACCGAACATAAATATTAAAGACATTATAATTAATGGCAAGTTTCCAAAAAGATTAATGATTAAACTATTTAAAAAAGTCTTAATTAATTCGATATCATTTAGCCGGGAAATTATTTCACCAGTTGTTCGATTACAATAATACATATAAGGGAAATGCAAAATATTATTAAACATCTCATTTGTCAAATTTTTGCTTATTTCAGTATTAAAAGTAATGCTTAAAATATTTCTTAAATATAAGGTTATTATTTTCATTAAAATAATAGTTAAAAAAGCAAAAAAGAAAATATATTTAAGGCTATAATTGTAATTTAAAGTACCGATTAGTATATTAAAACTAAATGATGATAGTATGATAAATGTGTTTATTATTAACGAGGTAAGGATAATTTTTAAAATTAAGGTTTTACTTTTTTTGAATATTTGCACTATAAATTCTAGTTTTGAGTAATTTTTAAGATAAGGTATTTTTTTTAGTGGATAAAGTATAATAAATATATCATTACTAATCTCTTGAAATTCCTTGAATTTAATTTTTTTAATTTTATTTCCTGGATCAGCAATTAACATTTCTTCTTTTTTAAAATCAATTTCGTAGATAACAATAAAGTGCGTAAATTTTTTATCTATTGTAACATAAGCAATGCAAGGTAATTTTAATATTTTTAAATTTTTAGTTCTACCACATTTCAAGAAATTAATATAATTTTTTACCGCATTTTCTTTTCCAGATAAAATATTATTAACTATATTACAAGCATAAGATAAACCAGTTGCATATTTATAAACATAGAAATTGTAATAAAAATGTGGTATTCTTTCCCATTCATATCTAATTTCATCATCTATAACTACATTATTACCAAAATACTTCTTATTAATATCATAATATTTATCACATAATAAATCACTAGTTAATACTTCATCATTTTCTACCATATCATATATATCTTTTTCAAACTCTGCAAACATTGTTTGTCTATATATAGTTGCTCTAAATAGTGCCATTAATCTATTTAATATAAATAATTTTTCTTTCTTATCCTTACTATGTTTATACATATATTTAGAAAGTAATAATTCATTAACTGTTGAAGCTACTTCTGCAACAAAGATAGAATAATAACCATAAGGATAACTGTTAGCTTCTCTACTATAATAACTATGCATAGAGTGTCCTGATTCATGAATTAATGTTGATACATCATCAAACTTATTTTGATAATTAAGTAATATATATGGATAACTATCATAGCATCCTCCTGAATAAGCACCTGTTCTCTTTCCTTTATTAGGATATATATCTACCCATCTATCTATATAACCTTGTCTTAAAGTATTAACATAATCTTCTCCTAAAACATTAACCGCATCCAAAACAATCTTCTTAGCTTCTTCAAAATCATACTTCTTATCATAATCTACCACAATAGGAGTATATACATCATATAAATGTAATTCATCTAAACCTAATATATTCTTCTTTAAATCATAATATTTATATACTACATCCATATGTTTATTAATAGTATCTACTAAATTATTATATACTGACATATTTAATTCATCATGATATAAAGATTCTTCCATAGCAGAACTATATCCTCTGATTTTAGCACTTACAACATCTTCTTTAACATTACCATATAAAGTACTAGCAAAACTTTCTTTAAACTGTTTATAAGTTTTATATAAAGATTTAAACGTACTCTTTCTAACATCACGATTCTTATCTTCAATGTAAAGAGTATAATTACTATTATTAAGTTCTTGTTCTTTACCATCCACTATAATACTATCAAAAGATATATCAGCATCCTTAATCATCTCATAAGTATCATAATTATTACCTAACATCTTCCCTATCTTAGATAGTAATTCTTCTTCTTTATCAGATAAAGTATATTTCTTATATCTAAATATATTTTCAAATACTCTCTCATACCCTTTTAATCTCTCATCACTTAACATATCTTTAATAACACTATAATCTATCTTAAGTAAATTAGGTACTAAAAAATAAGAATTATTACTATATAAATCATATAAATTACTAACTCTACCCTTTAAAGATAAACTCTCACTATTAGTAGTATCCTCATCAAATAATAAACTAGTATAAGCACTTAATCTATCTAATATTCTTTCTATCTCATAGGACTTATCCATAACTTCTAATAAATTATTTTTATTAGTTAAATCATAATCTTTATACTTAATAAAACTTATAATTTTACTTACATCATCATTCATATATTTAGATTTTTTAATTTCTTTTGTTTCAAATTTTTTTACTTCCTTTTTCATTTTAACCACCTAGTAACATTATAACACATAATAGGAAATAATATTAAAAAAAATGGTATTTATCCTACCATTTTTAGTTTATGTTCTTCTTCATCTTCCAGTATGAGAGAAAGTTCCTTTTTCATTTCTTTAATTGCTTCTTCATTTTGCTTTATTTCTTCATTAAGTAATTCATTTCTTGATTCAAAAGCTGTAAGTAAAGCATTTATATCTTTTATTTTATTGTCGTTCATACTTCCACCTCATTTAATGTTTTCTATTATACTAAATCTAATTTTTTTATACAATAACTTTTTATTAATTTATACAAATTATTATTTTTTATATTTATAATTTAGCGAATTATTTTTAGTAATTATACTTTTTCCAATTTTACTTTCTAAATCAATTCTTGCATTTTTGGCAACAGATCCACCCTGTTTAGCAATTTCAAGGTTTTCTACCAAGCCATATGGTTGTTTTTCTTTGGCAATTTCACGAGTAGCGATTTCTCCTAGATCAGCTAAAGTTAGCTCAATGTCACTCATATTATCTCTTAAAGATTCTTTTCTTAAACCCTTGTGTTGTTTATATTCTTTAGCAGTAAACCCTGACCATGTTTTATATATTTCATTTGTTAAAATTGCATAATCTAAATTATTTTCTAAACCACTTTCTTTCCAAATGTCTGTAAGTTCTTTCCTATCTTGTAAAAATTTTATCCTTTTAGCTATCCAAACTTCATCATAACCTTTTAAACGATATAAATCTATTGACCTTTGAATAGCAAGTGATGGATCAAATACTTCATCAATTCTTTCACTACCTAATTTTGCTAACCAAAGTTTTATTGGTTCGGCATTCTTACTTGGTATTGATTCTATAATTCTAAACACTCCTTCAATATCAACAACATCAGTATTGTAATACTTTCCATCAGAAGCTTTTAATTTCAGTTGGTTACAATTTGTAACCGACTCATTTCCCTCTTTTTTTAATCTGTGTTTTAACACTTTCCAATAATTTCTAGGATTATCACTTTCTGATAAAACTCCTACCACGTCAACAACACTAATATAATATTTTTCTTTTTCTTTATCCCATACAGTTCTTATTGTTTCATTATTAAAAATTTTATTAATTAAATGCATTTTATCCTGATTCATTTATAACCTCCTACTTCTTTTCAAATTTAGATAATTTAATTATATCTTCTAAATTTCCTACTCCTTAAGATATTCTAAATCACCATCAACAGCTATACTTTTGCAAGTACACCATTTAAAATCATAAACATATTCAGACTCGATAATGTCTTTGCACTTTCTACATTTTATTTTATTTACTAATATTTTATTATCATTAGATAACTCTTTTTCTTTTATTTTTTAATTATTAATACATCATTTCTATGTAATTCATAACTTCATCTTTGATACCCATTTTATCTGCATAATTAGATAATTTTATTAAATCTTTGTCTTTTCTTTTAATATACTCTCTAACGCTATATTTAATATGCTCTGAATCCATTCTTTTCTTAGATCTAATGATGTCACAAATACATCTTTCTATATCATATGCCTTTACTTTATTCCTAATTGGTGTTTCTACTTCTGTTAGTCCGAGTTCATAGTATTTATCATCAACATAAAAAACGTTATGCTTTTTTAGTTTGAGGCTATTATATTTTTTTGTAACTGTTATATCAAAAGAACTATCTGGTGCTTTTATTGATAATCCATGAAAATAAAGTGCCGTCATATGGGAATAGATTATTTTAGGTGTACTAATGCTAAGTACATAATTATTCTTTTTAATTATTTGTTTTAATTTTTTTGTAATCTTTATTCCACTTTTACAAACTAATTCAACTAATTTATCTATATCTAGAACACCATTTGCGGATATATAAAATGAAACCATAGGTGTTAATCTCTCATCTTTAGAATCAAGATCTCCAAACATTTCTAAAAGAATATAAATTTCTTCTGGTAATACATACTCATTTTTTATTTTATATACATATCCCATATCAAGTAAATAATTTTCTATCTTATCTATTTTTTTATTATCTTTTAAATCAAATAAACATTTAAATTCTTTATCAGAAAAAGTTATACTTTTAATAGAAAAATTTACTAATATTTGCTCTTCTAACTACTCAATTGTTAATTTTTCTTCTGAATACTTCTTATTTATTTTTTCTAACATCTTTTTTTGCTTTTTCTAAGCATTCCTTTAATTCCATACTACCACTTCTTTCTTAAATATAATACAATAATTTAATATAACTGCATTTATTACATTATAACAAATACATGTTAAGTTTACTATATCTAATTAATAATTAATTTAATTTTGATATTTCTTTTCTTAAATAGTTATTATTTACTTCTAATTTTTCTATATCTTGTTCTAGATTATCTAATTTTTCTTGTAATTGTTCTTTAGTACTTCCTAATAAACTTTTATTATCTAATAATATTTCATATTCTTTATTTAACTTTTTTAATTCTTTATAATAATTTATTTTTTCTTCTAATTTACTATTATTAATTTTTAAATCTTTTGTTTTATTATAATATATAATACTAATAGTGCTTGATATTATTATCAATAGAGATACTAAAATAGTTAATATTATATTTAATATTTTTTTCATGTTTCCTCCTTAATAATGTAGACTTCTTTTACCATAGTAATTATATCTATTTTCAAAGGTATTTTTATCTTGATACTTTATTGTACCTCCTATAGGATCTGATATTATTACTGATTTATCTGTATATCCAATTAAAACTACAGCATGTTCATTTGCTTTCCAAGATATAGTTTCTCCTGTTTTCTTATATATCCAAGAATTGGAAATATATGGTAGTGCTAAATACATAGATGTCCATACTATTACTGGTTTATTTTGTTTTACTATTTTTAATAGATTATCTAATGATTCTCCAGTAGAATTTATTATTCCTCCTTTATACATATTAGCAACTTTTGCAATTGATAATTCATAGGTTCCATATCCTGTTTCAGTTTTAGGATCACCTATAAATTCTATTTCTGGATTACCTCCATATAATATATTTTCTTCTTTATATGGAAACTCTCCTTTATCTAAATTGTTTATAATATCATCTACTTCAACATCAATATTATAATATTTTAATAATATATATAATGATATGCTTTCACATCCAGTAGGATAATTAGGATATTGATTAAATCTTATTACATTTGGTATTTGATATGTATTTTTCTTTTTTTCTTCTTTTTTCTTTTTTAATAATACTTTATGCTGATTATTTAGGGTATTATTTTCAGTTTCTAAATTTGATTTTATTTCTTCTTTAGAAAAAATTGTTTCTTTTAATGTTGTATTTTCTTGTTCTTCATTTTTTACATTTTCTTTTAGTTTATTTACATCTGTTTCATTAAATACTGATTTTATTTTTTCTTCTGTTTGTTTATAATTTGATTCTGTATTTTTATATTCTTTTACTTCTTGTTTTAAGACTTTGTTATTCTCTTTTTCTACTTTGTAATTAGTGATATTTTGATAAAGATTATACTCTATTAACGCTATAAAGATTTGTAATAATATTATTATAATTATTTTAATTTTCTTCATAATCTACCTCAATATTTTCTAGATATATTTCATTATTTTCTATTTTAAATATATATTTATAATTCATAATTTCTTTACCTAATATATATTTTGTATATGCTTCTATACT
>OIYS01001748.1_pt1 | contig 10261 bp, 12 predicted proteins | sample 1588271 | NCBI WGS metagenome assembly OIYS01 (sample SAMN03283286) | human gut metagenome | biome: human-associated habitat; material: feces | host: Homo sapiens | place: Peru | collected 2012
CCCGCCATGAGGAGCAGGATGAACACGACGTACAGGAGAAGCAGGAAAAGGCGGCGACATATCAGGCGGTGCTGCTGACCATGGCGGTGGCGGCGGTCTGCGGCCTTTTGGGCCGTGTCTCCGGAATACCGATGGGTACGATGCTGTTCTCCCTGCTTGGTACGGCCTGCCTGAATATCTTTTGGGGTAAGGCTGTCGTCCCTGTGTGGCTCAAGCGTGTGGCACAGGTGCTGTCCGGCACATACATCGGCTGTTCCGTGGGTGCGGGCGAGGTAGCGGATCTGCGCTTTTTGCTGCTGCCGGCGCTGCTGTTGGTGGCAGGCTACCTGCTCAACTGCTTCGTGTCCAGCGCATTGCTCCATAAGCTCTGCCACATCAAGCGGCGAGAGGCCATGCTGGCCTGCTCTCCGGCCGGTGCGACAGATATGGCCCTGATCTCCGGTGACATGGGCGTCACCAGTCCGGATCTGAACGTGCTGCAAATCGTCCGGATGGTCAGTGCCATCACCATCTTCCCTCAAATCATCCACGCCATCGTCCCGCTGCTGCCGTAGCCCGTCAAACAGGCGTACAGCGCGCGGGTGGAGAAAAAGAATGTCAGGCTGCACCTGCGGCTTGGCATCTTTTCTCATAGCGGTTTTTCCAACCGTTTTCCTGTGTTTTTGTAAAAGAACAGTTGCTTCCCGTCACATTTTGCGATATGATAACAAATTCAGGGCGTCGAGTGCCCGGCATTACGCAAAAAACCTGTTGGAGGGTTTTGCTTTGAAAACAGATCATTTGGAGCTGCTGACCAGCGGAGCGCCGATCTCCACCCGGCAGCAGATAGGCCTTGCGTTGCGGCTCAGCTGGCCGGCCATCATGGCGCAGTTGGCTACCATCGTTATGCAGTTTATTGATGCAGCCATGGTGGGGCGTCTCGGTGCGGCGCAGTCGGCTTCGGTGGGACTGATGACCTCCGCCACGTGGCTTTTTAACGGCTTGGCCATGGCTGCCGCCATAGGCTTCAGTGTGCTGACAGCCCAGCATGTGGGCGGCGGACGGCTGGAGGAAGCACGGAACATTATGAAGCAGGCCATCGTCCTGACGCTGCTTTTCAGCTCCGTGCTGGCAGTGCTGGCGGCGTTCCTGTCCTCGCCGCTGCCCCGGCTGCTCCGAGCGGAGCAGGAGATATGGCAGGATGCATCCGCGTACCTGCTGGTATATGGCCTGTTTCTGCCCGCCCGGCAGCTGGATAATGTGACGGTGGGACAGCTGCAGGCCACCGGCAATATGCGGACGCCTGGCTTCTGCATGGTGCTGATGTGCGCTTTGGATGTGGTATTCAACGCGCTGTTTATCTTCCCCACCGGTATGATACGGTTGGGCGGCTTTGCCCTGCCCGGTGCGGGGATGGGTACAGCGGGCGCAGCGCTGGGTACGGGCCTTGCTGAGTTGACGGTGGGACTGTATCTCACCTACTTCATCCTGCGGCGCAGCCCCATACTCCGCCTGCGTCAGGGCGAGCGACTTCGCCTCAACAAGCAGCAGCTCCTCGGCGTGCTGCGTGTTTCGGCACCGGTGGCGGCAGAGAAGATGATCCTGTCCATCGCGCAGATCATCTCCACTGCCATCGTAGCACCGCTGAGCACGATTGCCATTGCCGCCCACTCCTTCGCCGTCACCGCCGAAAGTCTCTGCTATATGCCGGCCTTCGGCTTCCAGAGCGCAGCGGCCATGCTGGTGGGACAGAGCGTGGGCGCAGGGCGGCGTCAGCTGGCGCGGCGGCTGGGCTGGGTCACAGTGCTGCTGGGCATGACCGGTATGGTCATCACCGGGGCGCTGCTGTACATCTTCGCGCCGCAGATGATGGCGCTGCTGTCCCCCGACCCCGCCGTGATCGCGCTGGGCGCCCGTGTTTTGCGCATCGAGGCGTTTGCCGAGCCGCTGTTCGGCGCGGCCATCGTCACCGGCGGCGTCTTTCAGGGTGCGGGCAGCACCCTTGTTCCCACGCTGTTCAACCTTGGTACGATGTGGGGCATCCGTCTGCCCTTGGCTTGGCTGGCCGCGCCCCGCTGGGGATTGCCCGGCGTGTGGACCGCCATGTGCGTGGAGTTGTGTGTCCGCGGCACACTGTATCTCGTGCGGCTGTCGGGCAAGCGCTGGCTGCCCGGCGGTATGGAGAACATATCCGAGCCGCGTGAGACGCATAAAATGTGAGGCCATATATTTAAATTGGTCACGCAAGACAAAAAGAAAAGACACACAAATGTGTGTCTTTTCTTTTTGGCGCTGCCCTTTTGCTTTACAAAACCAGGGCCGCACAGGCGGCGGAAGGCCGTTCGCCGTTTCCTCGCTCTGTGTAATGCGGGAATGTAAATTTCCTCTTGACATTCTTAAAAATGAGAATATAATGCATATATGAAATAATACAAGGAGCGACAATGGCAGATGGAGATAGCAGAAGTGGTCATGAATCCCGTCCGGCAGAGGATATTCCAATATTTTTTGCTCCACGGAACGGGCACGGCGAAGGATCTCAAAAAAGCGCTGCCCGATGTGCCGAACGCCAGCCTGTACCGGCATATCAGAATTCTGGCGGATCACGCCATTCTTGTGGTCGTGGGGGAAAACCGAATTCGCGGCACTGTCGAAAGCGTTTATCAGCTGAACAAGGAGGCCCTGGCGGCGGAGGATGAGAGCGGGAACGCGGTGCAGATGTCGCTGCTCAGCATCTGCGCGTCGTTTGCCAGATATTTTGCCGGCGGCAATGCTGATCCCCGGAGAGATATGCTGCTCCTCACAAACTGCACGCTGGTGCTGACGGATGAAGAGTTTTCCACTTTCCTTTCGGAAATCAATGAGGTCGCCCTCAAGTATATGAAAGTGGAAGCTGCCGAAGACAGCAAAACGCGGCAGATCACGCTCATCTCCGCCCCGACGAATGAACCGGTGCAATGACCAGACCCCTGAAAACGGAATTGGATTGGCTTCGCTGCCCCCGATGCGGCGGTAAGACGAGAACGCAGATACGGCCGCATACGGTGCTGGAGGATTTCCCCCTGTTCTGCCCCAAGTGCAAGTACACCTGCGTGATCCATTTTAAGAACGGTAAAACAGAAGAGATCAGAATGCCAGACGCTTAGACGCAGTGCAGACCGACAGACCGGTCTGCGCTTCGTTTATTGTTTCCAATGATGCAGGGAGGGTGAAACATGGGCGGTACAATAACGGTGAACGACGCCGAATATGATGTGATCCGGCTGCTGGGGAAGGGAAAAGGCGGCTATTCCTATCTGGTGACGGACGGAACGGCGCAGTACGTCTTAAAGCAGATCCACCACGAGCCTTGCGAATACTACACCTTTGGCGACAAGCTGCAATCGGAGCTGCGGGACTACGAAACGCTGCGGAAGCTGGGCATCCCCATGCCGGAGCTGCTGGCGGCGGATGTCTCGCGGGAGCGGCTTCTGAAGGAATACATCGCCGGACAGACGGTGGCGGAGCAGCTCAAGGAGGGGCGCATCGACCCCGACTGGCTCACCCAGGTGCGCGCCATGTGCCGCCTGCTGTACCCGGCAGGGTTGAACATCGACTACTATCCCACCAACTTCGTCCCGCGCGGCGGAACGCTTTACTACATCGACTACGAGTGTAACGATTACATGGAGCAATGGGATTTCGAGCATTGGGGCGTCCGGTATTGGGCGGTGCAGGACGGCTGTTCGGAACGGTAAACGACAATAGACGACAAGGAGAAAAGCAATGAGCCTGAAAGACACGATCACCGCGCTTTTGCTGGCCCTTGTTCTGGGCTGCATCGCATTTGCGGCCGTCTGCGGCCAAAGGGACTTCGCCGGACAGCGCACGGCGTCCTCCGATTTCTACCGTCTGGATATCCAGCGCATGACCGGTACGGACCTGCATTCCATAGAGTTCAGGACGGGCGCTGCGCTCCAGATCCGGTTTGAGACGAAAATGGGATTTCTGCACCTGGAGATCAAAGCCCCGGACGGGACGGTGCTGTATGACGGCGACGGCCGGGAGACAAAATGCTTTGCCGTGAGCATTTCCCAGAGCGGCGTTTATCCCGTGGCGGTGGAAGCCTATCATGCGAAGGGGAAAACTGATATTCAGTTGAAGGAAAATACATAGAATACGCGGGGAAACCGTGCTGCTGCAGGCCGCGGCGCTGGGTATGGCGCTGCGGTCTGCGCCGCGGTTGTGATTTTTCCTAAATTTCGCAAAGAAATTTTGTCACAATGACGATTGCGATACAGGCCAATCCGTGCTAAACTTGCTATACAGAGTGCGGGAGTGTCGAAAGACTTCGGCTTCCCGCTGAAAACACGGAAAAACGATCGGCAGGGGGCTGGATATGAGACCGTGGGGGAACGCAGAACATAAAAAACTGAATATCGCGCTGCTGCTTCTGCTGGTCGTGGCCTTGCTGGCCCTGGCAGGGGTGCTGTTCATGCACGCAAAACCGGATGCTGTGTCGCCGGACAACCACATCGAGAGCGGGGAAAAGCTCTCAATGATCGTGTCCCGCACGGCACTTTTTAGTGCCCTGAACGGGGAGGACAGCGGCGCGGCTCTGCTGGATGCCGAGGTATCTCTGCCCGGTGCACAGGAGGCCATGGGCATGGCCGGGATGCTGCCCGGTGACAGTGTGGAAAAGGCGTACACCGTCTCCGTGAAGTACAGCGAGCCGGTGAAGCTCCATTTCGGGGCGGCGCTGCGGAGCAACGGCAGTGCCGGCAACCAGCTTTTGGCCGAGGGCCTGCTCATCACCGTGTACCGTGACGGCAAGCTGCTGTATGACGGCACGGTGGCGGGGTTGGCTGAGTCCAAGCAGGCGCAGGAGGGGCTGGAGATCCTCGAGCCCTCGCCCACGAAGCTCACATATACAATAAAGGTAACGCTGCCCACCTCGGCGGGGAACGAGTATCAGAACAAGACTGTGACCGTGGACCTGAAGTGGTGGCTGACCTCCGACAGCGGCGGAAGCCATCCCGGCGGCGGGGAAGTGATCGTTGTCCCCAAGACCGGCGACGATTTTCCGATGGAGCTGATGATCGGCGCGGCGGCGTTGGCGCTGGTGCTGCTGGTGGTGCTCCTGGGCAGAAGGAGGGCGCGTCATGACTGAACGTGTGACCAGCCGCCGCTGGATGGGCAGTGCGGTGGTGACGGTGCTGCTGGTGCTGGGACTTGTGGTCACCACGCTGGCCATCGGACTGTCGGTGGCGGAGCGCCCCGACAACATCTTCTCCACGGGGAAGATCGATTTAGTTTTGCTGAATCCGGATGGCAGCCGCAATGAAGGCGAACCTATTATTGATGTGGATCTCTTCGCGCCGGGGGCGACGGCGAGTAAGACGTTTTTCCTGCAAAACGAGGGCGCGGAGTGCTGGTACAGGCTGTATTTCAACAATGTGAGCGGCAGTCTGGCCCCTGTGCTGGATGTCACGGTGTCAGATGATAACAAGGTGCTGCTTACCGGTAAAATGAGCGACCTGACGCAGGACGATGCAGAATGGATTGACACGACGTTGCTGGCGGGCAGTCGTCATAAGATGACCATCACGTTCCATTTCCCGGAGGACGCGGGCAACGCGGCCCAGGGTGGTACGCTGCAGTTCGACCTGTGCGCCGACGGCACGCAGGTGCGGAACAATCCCAATAAAGAGTTCCCGGTAGAGAGTCTACAAGGAGTAGCGTATGAAACAAACCTTGAGTAAGATCCTGCGCGTGGTCACTACGGTGCTGATGGTCGTCTCCATCTGTATCATGCTGTTCACGGTGCTGTCCGTGCTGACCTTTAACCGCACGGACCGGCAGCTTTTCGGATACCGCGCGTTCATCGTGCTGTCCGACTCCATGTCCGCCACGGACTTCTCCGCCGGCGACCTGGTGCTGACCCGGGACGTTGACCCGTCTACGCTGCAGCCCGGCGACATCATCGCCTTTACCAGTACCAACACAGAGAGCTATGGGCAGGTGGTGACCCACAAGATCCGAAGCCTGACCACCACCGACAGCGGCGAACCCGGATTTATCACCTACGGTACGACCACGGACACCAACGATGAAGCCGTGGTGACATATATGGATGTGCTGGGCAAGTACAGCGGCTGTCTGGCCGGTGTAGGACGCTTCTTCAACTTCCTCAAGACCACCCCGGGCTACATCCTGTGCATCTTTGTACCGTTCGCGCTGCTGATCCTATCCCAGTCCATGGAGACGGTGCGGCTGTTCCGCCGCTATAAGAGCGAACAGATGGAGGAGCTGCAGCAGGAGAAGGACCAGCTGGCGGAGGAACGCCGCCAGAGTGCCGCCATGCTGGCGGAGCTGCAGGCCCTGCGTGCGCAGCTGGGCGTGAAGGATGAAACCAAACCGGCGGGGGACGAAGCGCCCGTTGAGAGCGAAGCGCCTGCATCGCAGTCAGCAGGGGGCGGCGATCCCGATGTTCCGGCTGACGAGGAAAAAACCCCGGCGGAGCACGTGTGATTGTGTTTCCAGCCTGCCGCCCTGTGAATACCAAAAGAAAGGGAGTACCGATATGATTTTTCTGAGATCCAAGCGACTGGAGAAAAAAACCAGTGACGCCCGCGAACCGAGCTTATACCGCTCTATCTGCACCAGTATCATCAGCACCCTGCTGAGCCTTGTTATGCTGGTGGGTACTACCTTTGCATGGTTCACCGACAGCGTTACTACCGGTGTCTATACGATCCAGGCGGGTAATCTCAAGACTGCGATGTATTTCCGCACTGAGTTGCCTGACGAGAGCTCGACCAGTGAACCCATGTGGTTTCCTTTGAACAAAGGCAATATGTCCATGTTCGGAGGGATGACGTTTACCTCCGAAGCCTCCCAAACGGCCTATCTCAAGCTGGTGAATAGCAGCAGCGGAGATGTGGTATACAAGTTCAGATTCGCGAGTGTTGGTGCTGAAACTCCGGGAACGTTGAAGAATGAGGAAACTGTTCAAGATGGGAAAATACTCAGTGAGATGCTGAGTTTCGAATTTGCATCAGCGGATGAGGTAACCAAGCTGAAAGACGCTGCACTTAAGTCCAAAAAGTTGGCCGATTTTGCCATGACTTCGGCTGGAGAGAGCGCGACAACTACGAACAGCCCATTTGAAGTTACGGTAGCGCAGGGGCAGACTGTGTATGCAGCGCTGACCATCGCCATGGACAAATACGACGATACATTGACATGGGAGACACAGCCAAGCATCCAGCTGCGGCTTCAGATCGACATTTCCAATACTACTTTAGCGGGTGAGTCGCAGACCAGCCGGCAGCTTATGGCCGCGCCCCCCATCGTTATGGGTGTGTATAATGTTGCCAACGATTCCAGGTTTGTGACCGTCACACAGACGGAGCAGCTGGCCACCGAGAAAGCGGAGACCGACGATACCGACACCTCCGGCGCGGCCGAAGACGGCGGCAATGCCGACACTTCGGGCGGCGCGGTGGACACCGCCGCTGACACCGCCGCGGGCGAGCCCAACGCTGCAGATGACGTGCCCGCCGCAGACTCTGCGGCGTGACCGACAAAACTGACATAAAAATCAGGACATAGCGTCGCTATGTCCTGATTTTTATATGACCAAAAATAAAACCACCCTCTCGGGTGGTTTTATTTTTGGAGCTTGTGGCCGGATTCGAACCGGCGACCTGCTCATTACGAGTGAGCTGCTCTGCCAGCTGAGCCACACAAGCAGGGAAACGACACTGGGTACTATACCACACTTTGTCTCTCGCGTCAAGACACTTTCCCGCCGAAAAAACGGGAAAACGTTTCCCGCAGAAAACGGGAAAGCGGCAGCCTACCGGCTGCCGCTCCCTGCGATACCGCTCAGTGCATTTTGGATGCGACGCTGACCCAGGCGGAGTCCATCGCGTTACCCAGCCGCTGCATGGCCTTGCCCACAGCGGTCTTCCGGACCTTCGGGCCGGGGTGCGCCGCCATATCCATCATCGCGCCGGCCACCATGCCGACGCACATCCCACCGACAAAAGCGGGTATTTTCATGATTATCCACTCCTTTTCCGTCCGCTGGTAGTTTGCCCCGCGCCGATAAAAAAACACGCGTGCTTCCTTGCCAAATCGTGGCGCTTTGCGCTATAATACATACTGAGTATATTTCGCCAAGGAGGAGAACCATGTCTCTTACCCAACTGCAGGAGCGCATCCGCGCGCGCAAAACACCCCTGGCGCTGACGCTTTCCCCTGATCCTGATCGGCTCAGCCCGAAGATCCTGAAAAACTTTACCGATATGTTCGGCGATGTGCCCATGGCCCGGGCCGAGGCCCTGCGTTACCACGGCACGAGCCTGCTGGACGCGGCGGCGGGGAAGCTGCCCGCCGTGGTGCTGCGGGCGGACGCATACCTGTCTCAGGGCATGATGGGCGCGGACGTGCTGAGCAACCTCGTCACCGCCGCCCACGCCAAGGAGCTGTATGTCATTCTGGATGTCAACGCCGCCGATCCCGCGCCGTGGCTGTCCTACGGCGCGGACGCCGTGACGGTGTGCCCCTACGCGGGGAAGGACTGCCTGGCCGTGCCGGAGGACCGGCTGGCCATCGCCGCCGTCCGTACCGGCAACCCCTCCGGTGGTGAGGTGCAGACGCTGCTGGCCGGCGACCGGGCGCTGTGGCTCTCTCTGGCGGAAAAGATGGCCCGCCGCGGCGCGGCGCTGTCTGTGGCCACAGGGTACAGCCTGGATGTGCGGGATGTGCGGCGGGTCTGCCCCAGCGCCTTTTTGCTGCTGCCCGGCTGTGACGGGGAAAACGCCCTGCCCGCCTTTGACGACTTCGGCCACGGTGCGCTGCTGGCCGACGAGACGCTGCAATACGCCGCCGACCCTGCCGCTGCTGTGACGGAGGCGGTGGCCGCCCTGAAGAAGTGGGTGACGGTGGTATGACACGGCTGTATCTGATCCGCCACGCTGAGGCGGAGGGAAATATCTACCGCATGGCCCACGGCCACCACAACGGACTCATCACCAATGACCGGGGCTACCAGCAGATCGACGCTCTGCGGGAGCGCTTCCGGGACATCCCCATCGACGCGGTGTACGCCAGCGACCTGTACCGCACGCAGATCACCGCCCGGGCTATTTGGCTGCCCAAGGCACTGCCGCTGCATCTTGAGCCATCGTTCCGGGAGATCCGGCTGGGCGTTTGGGAGGATCAGACCTGGCAGGAGCTGCGAAACCGGTATCCGGAGGAGATGGACCATTTCAGCAGCCGATTGGACCTGTGGCGCGCCGAGGGCGCGGAGACGGCCCAGCAGCTGGTGGATCGCTTTGTTCCGGCCCTGCGCCGCGTGGCCGAGGCCCACGATGGCGGCACAGTGGCGGTGTTCTCCCACGGCGCGGCCCTGCGTATCGTGCTGGGCGTGCTGCAGGGACTGTCGCTGGCGGAGGTGGGGACGAAACCCCACGGTGACAACACGGCGGTGTCCCTGCTGACGTGGGAGAACGGCGCGTTCCGGGTGGAATACCGGGACGACAACAGCCACCTGGCGGAGCGCGGCCTGTCCACATTCGCCAAGCAGACATGGTGGCAGGAGGAGCGCATGAAGGAGCAGGGGGAGGAATACCGCCCGCTGCCGGAGACGGAGCGCGGCCGCTTCGGCGTACCCGCAGGCGACGAGGCCACGGGCATTTGGTACGGCGACGCGCTGATCGGTGCGTTCAGCTTCCGCCGGGAGGCGGACGGCCTGCGGCTGACCCGGTATATCCTTGCCCCCGGGTGGCGGGGCAGGCGGCTGGGCGTTCCGCCTATGGGACAGGTGCTGCGCTATTGCCGCCATCAGGCACTGCCCTGGCTGCGGCTGACCTGTGCCGATCCGGCACTGCGGCTGTTCTTCGCGCGGCTGGGCTTCGTGGCCACGGAGGGTGACGAAATGGTGAAGGACGCCCGCTGCGTCCTGCCGCCGCTGCCGGCGGCCTATATGCGGTGAAGGGGGAGAACGGTATGATGACCAAAGGCGTGGAGTTCCTCCCCGTCAGCCGCGATGAGATGATCGACCGGGGCTGGTACTACTACGATTTCCTGGTGGTGACGGCGGACGGCTACATCGACCACCCCAGCTTCGGCACGACCCTCATCGCCCGGCTGCTGGAGAGCAAGGGCTACCGGGTGGCGATTCTTCCCCAGCCGGACTGGCACACGGCGGATGCGTTCCGCGCCATGGGCAAGCCCCGCTACGGCGTGCTCATCGGCGGCGGCAATCTGGACTCCATGGTGGCCCACTATACGG
>OIYS01001749.1_pt1 | contig 10253 bp, 10 predicted proteins | sample 1588271 | NCBI WGS metagenome assembly OIYS01 (sample SAMN03283286) | human gut metagenome | biome: human-associated habitat; material: feces | host: Homo sapiens | place: Peru | collected 2012
GCTTTGGCTACTGGCAAGGCTTCCATGACACCGCCAGTAACGGCATTGATGGCGGCATTTTTCTCCATGTCCTTGGCAAGTTCTTTGCCGGTCTTGCCCTCACCTCTTGCCAAGCCTAAATCAAGTGCAGTACCGATTGTGGCATCTGCTACAGCGTTCTTTGTTGCGCTCTTTAAGACTTGTTCTGTTGCTTCTTTACCGATTTTTTGCCCGACTTTACTTGCTACAGCTTTTTCGGTGACTTTTTTTCCGGTTTTTGTTGCAAGTGCTTTTCCGGCAGCTTTGGCGGTCGCTTTTTCTGCCGCTCCGTAACCTGTAGCGTAGCCAAGCATTTCTCCTGCGATATTACCTGCTTTTCTTGCCTTTTCAGCGTTCTTTGTAGGTGCTTTGATGGTATTACTTCCCTTTTCCATCTTATCGCTAAGTTTCTTGCCTTTTACAATGCTATAAGCCGCACCGGGCAGAGAGGAATTTACAAATCCCTCTCCGACTCCGGTATAAAACTGACCGATTTTGTCATTAGCCATGCCGCCTTTTTTCTGATATTCGGCTTTCTTTTCCTTATTGATCTGGTCTTGTACCTTTTGGCGTTCTGCCGTCGGTAAGAAGTCTGATTTAATATCTCTAATGAGCCAATCAGCTTGCTGTTTAACCTTGTCTTTTAAGAATTTCTTAGGCTGTGTATTGGAAGTTTCTTTTTTCTGCTTAAATTGCTTATTTACTTGTTTCGGAAGTGCTTTTTTCTGTTCTCTTAAAGAATTCAGTTCTTCTTTCGTCACAAATTTACGAGCCATATACTAAACTCCTATACTTTTTGATTGAAGCAATTTTGCCAGCCCATGAAGGCTGTTTTTTCGTGGTTGTACCCCATACATCGTCTGGGGTTGTTTTAGGTGTAGTTTTAGGGGTAGTCTTTGTTGTCGTTGTCTTCTTTGTGGTCTTATTCTTCGTATTGTCGGATACTTTATAGCCAAGTGCTTTTGCCGCCGCTGCCGCCGCAGAAGAATTGTTGTAGTGCAGTCTGCCGTTAGAATCCATCCATACATAGTTTGGATTCTTTTTCTGAATCTGTGACTGAATATTTGAGTTCCATCTATCAACTTTGTTCTGTTTCTGCGAATTCAAATAGGCTTCTAAGACCGATGTAGCGTTAGAAACATAATTATTCCGACGCTGTGCAAGGTCTTCCGCTTCAAGCTGTGCATATTGGTTGTTAATATCCGCTTGGTTCTGCTGTAATTGCGCCATAAGTGAAGACAGACTGTTTTGATACTCATTTCCGAGGTCGGAAAGTGCGCTCTGCCTTGCGGCTTCATTACTAGCAAGGTTTGTCGAATATGCGTTCATGATATTGTTCAAGGCGGTTTCGCTTGCACCGCCTGTAATGCCACCTGCTGATAACTGTTCCGCAAGTTTATTTTTGTTTTGGCGATACAAAATGTACTGCTGTCTTGCCGCATTATCAGCGTTCAAGTTTGCTTCGCTTACACCTTGGTTATAGGCATTGCCAAGCTGTCCGGAATTGGTATTATAAACGTCTTGCAGACCGGATAATGCCGTATCTCTTTGCTGTTGGATTCCGGGGTCTGCTTTGACATTTTCATACCCTTGCGGCTTTGTTTTACCTGAAACAATGGCATCATAATACGCATTCGCTACAGTGTTTTTATTCTTTGCGGCCGCTTGCGCCGCTTTTATAGCCGCAGACCATGCGTTTGTAGAGTTTACTTTTGCCATATTTTCACTTCCTTTACAGATCTATCTTTTCAATTTGTGCTCGAACTTCCAGAACGTACAGGTACTTTCCCATCGCCGCCGCCTGCTCCTTTAACAGGTCGATCGGGCAGTTTGGTGTGAATTCCAGCGTTCCTGCTTCATACTTCACGATCATCTTGTGCAGCTTGTCATAGCGTTCTTTCAGCTGCTGATATTCAGCTTTCATTCTTTCTTTCCAGTCCATTGTTGCTCCTTTCTATTTTTTGAAAAATTTTTTAAATTCTTGTAAGCTTTTGCCGATGAGAATCGTGTATTAGTTGAAGCGCCGGGTGCATACGGATTTAACACAGACGTTTGTCACTCGCACCGGCAGGCGCTTCGTCTCTATTCCGTTACTTCGTCCCAGCCATAGACACCCGGCTCCCAGACGTTAGCATCTGCGGTTGATACCCATTTCTTGCCGTTGTGGGATACTTTAGCCCCTTTCGCATATGCGTCATGCGCCCCTGTAGGCTGTACCCATTCAGGGTATTCTTCTGTCCATACTCTCTTGAACAGTGCCGGTACATTGGGCGGCTCCCATCCGTCCTGCGTAGTGTGTGCTTGAATTACTTCGTACAGTAACCCATCATAGGCTCTTCGGTCACCTACAGACAGGCTTTCGCTTGCCGCCCACTGCTTGTACCAGTCGACGTTTTTCTGCGCAATCTCCGCAGGCGCCGTCGGCAGCATTCCTGCTATGAATTCTGCCAGTTCTTTTTGCTTAGCTGTTAATGCCATTTAGATCACCTCGTTTCTGATTTCTTCTACCGCAATATCACGTGTCAGATCATACGCTGAATCTGACAGGCTCAATGCATTTGCTGATGTAATTTGTCCAATTAACTCATACCAATAGCCACCTTTTTCACCACCGTTCGGATATTGGTTGGCGTTGTTGCCGATGACGAAGCCGAGCGGGTTTAGTTGGAGATTTGAAGCTATCTTTTCTCCTTGATAGTACATCGTACCACTTCCATCGGATCTATAGGAACTTCCGCCTGAAAAGATGACTTCTGTTTGTGTTTTAGATTTGAATTGATAGTCGTGTATTGCATAACCATGATATGAATCGTACTGTAATGATAAGTAATTTGTATTAGAGAAAATCGTAAAATACGGAACATGAGTAGCTGGTATGCTGTAATACTGGCCTTGGAATCCATTTAAGAAATTCATGATTTCAGCAACTGTCATTGTATCGAAACGTGCTGAACTACATGTAACTTTCAATTTGTAATCTGTAGATCCTGCTGTCGCGTTATAAAATTGAAAAGTTAATGTAGGGTTGACTACTTTAGTCTCTGGAGTTACAATCTCACTCTTTCTCCATACAAACTTACCTATAGTAGTACCCCCCCAAGTAATTTACAAAGTCCCATCGGATACTCCTTTCTGTACTTCGGCGATTGCTTGATTCTTGATTGCTCGGTAGACATCATCTGAAATCCCAAATGTGTTTGTTGGATCTGGTTCAACATAATCCGGATTCAGGTAAAATCCTTTTTCCTCGGTGTAACAATACTTACCTGAAACATAGTCTTCTGGGATCGACTCAACATCGAAGAAGTCATAAAAATCCGGTGGATAAGCACAGTCCACTTCATTAAAGTCTGTGATGATTGGATATCCATTATCCCAGTATTCTTTGAATGTGCCTACTGCTATAACTGTAGGTATCTCTTTATTCGTTACAACTTTCATTTTCTATTCTCCTTTCAATGTCCAAACTTTTCCCTGCGTAGTTTTGGTTGCTTTTGTCATTGTCAAACCTAAGAACTTTGCGGATGCTGTTAATGGTGTGATACCTTTGTAATCAAGGGAGTTCGATAACTGCGCCTGTATATTCTTGGCACTGTAAGCGTAACCTGCACACATAACTAATTTAGGATTGCATAAAACAAGTGAGCATTGCATTCGAAAATAGGATGCTGATGATCCTAAACTCATAAAAGAAGTATACGATGAATCTAGTGTTATCGTAGTGCCAGTAATACGAGCTAATCGCGCTCTTACACTTAGATAAGTTCCTGCATACAGTTCGTAAAAAGCTATTGCAGATTCATTCAATCTCATCATGTCTCTAATGTATGATGTAGAGCCGACAAGAACCCGGGTTCCTATAGAAACAGTTGTGCCAGAAATTGTGCATACTTCTGCATACTGAAAGCTAGAATAGTCGCATAAAACTGCTTTAGTCTCTGATAGTGTGACTAATGCAATTTGGTTCGTGGTCACATCATTTTGCAAAAAGGCTTCTGTGCCTGTTGTTATTGTTGTTCCGCTTATAGTTAATACTACAACTGCTGTGCCATAGTACTGTCTTGTGCTGGATGTATACCGAGCGTATGCTAGTAGTGCTTTGTTAGAAGTGAGCTTGGCTATAGCGTACTTTGCATCTGTGCCCATAGATGTATCTCTTATCAATTTGCTTGTGCCTGTCGTAATAGTAGAACCAGAAACTGTGCACGCTACTGCATAGATCCTATAATTGGACTTTGCTGATTCACCAACAACGACAAACGATGAACTGCTAAGTGCTACCGCCTTTGCATACCCCCAATATGTTTCTGAACATTTTATCTCTTTTTCAGTTCCTACACTTATTGAAGTTCCTGAAATTGAACATACTTTTCCATACACAGAAACCAAAGTTTCCGATATATCTCTACTATAGACTACTACCACTTTGGTAGAACTTAGAGCAAGCGCAACTACATTATTAGCTATATGTGTGGCATCTTCTACAGTGTTAATAGCAACTGTGGTACCCGCAGTGACAACCCCATTATTTATAGTACAAACTACTCCATAAACACTCCAATACGTATATCCATTCTTGATATTGAATGCCACAAAAACTTTGTTTTCAGCAAGCTGTACTGCGCTTACAGACGTAGATTCTGTTTTAGAGCTTATCTGTGTGGTAGCCCCCGGATTCTCAAGCTGAAATTTCTCCACATACTCCACAAAGGTGTTAGCTTTTACATCATCTGTAGCAGCGTAGTATTGCTCGATGATGCCGTTAACAACATTGCCTGCACCATTTCCAAGTATTTTACTCTTTCCCATCTTACACCCCCGAAAGTTTCACATTGATCGAAATGTCCAGTTTGTCGGTTGCATTGCAAATGATGTAACCGTCAAACGTTTCAATCTCCTTGATATTACCCCATGCAGCCTGCTCATCGTCCACCAGTGCAGCTGACGTGATGACCAATGTTGCGATCGGGTTATAAACCGCGTTCATGCCGGAAACAGTGATCTGATTCGTGTACCATCCGTCTGTGTTGACTGATGTACTCCAACCGGTTGCCGGAACTGCAACGGTCCATTCGCTCACGTTTTTACTCAAGGCATCACTTAATGTTCCGTTATCCCCAATACCATACCTTGTTTTGACCGCAGATGAGAGTTCAAGTGCTGCAAGCTTATTTTTTTCTTCCGTCGTATAATCATTTGTGGACAAATCTTTGCCGTCCACCTTGTCTACCTTGTTCGTTATGTTGGTCGTGTTCTGCTGTACGGCTGTGTTCAAGGTTGAAATAGAACCACTTGTATCCGTTGGGAGATTGTTCAGAGTCGATGCGAACTGGCTTTCTGTTCCAGTATATCCGGCTTCTTGCGCCAGTTCATACGCGCTTTTCCCGTTTGTTCCATTTACTCCTGGATTTCCTTGCGGACCCGGCTCTCCCTGAGGGCCTGTTGCACCTTGTATCCCTTGGATGCCTTGCACGCCTTGATCTCCTTGCGGACCTTGCTCGCCTTGTTCTCCTTTTGGCCCTTGGATGCCTTGTGGCCCTGTCGCGCCTGTGGGTCCTTGTAGTGCTCCAAGGCTCTCCCAGTCGCTCGTTAATTCGCTCCAAATGAAGATTTCCTTGTTCTCTGCGGTTACTTGATAGGCGTTATCGTTGCCTGTTGGGAATGCAGCTTTTAATTCGCCAAGCGTCGGATAGATGTCTTGAATAACAAAAGATGTTCCGTCGGCACCTTTTTCTCCAGGTTCTCCTTGTGGTCCGGCAGGCCCTTGTGCGCCATCTTTTCCGGGTGCTCCGGTTTCACCTTTTTCCCCCTGTTTGCCTTGAATTCCTTGAACACCTTGCACGCCTTGTACGCCTTGCGCCCCCCTCGGTCCTGTCGCTCCGGTTTCTCCCTGCACGCCTTGGATGCCTTGCGGACCTCGGATGGATTGCGGCGCAGGTATTACCGGCAGGTCTTGCAGCTCCCAAGAAATAACTCCGGCGGCGGTGACGGTCGGCACAAGCACGCTTCCGGTATTTCCTTTTTCGCCAGTATCGCCCTTTTCGCCGGTATCGCCTTTATCTCCCTTTTCGCCGGTGTTACCCTTTGGCCCTTGCAATCCTTGAACGATAGTATAAGTCCCATCGTCTGATATTTCCGTGTTTAGAAACTTAATCCTTGCTCTTTGCGCATATTCTGTTCCTTCTTCGTCGTAGATCTTATGGCCAGAAGATGCCGTCTGCGTCCACGTTTCTCCATCAGCAGAAACTTCGATTGCACCATCCGTATTTAGACGGATATACTTGATCGTTGTTAAATCTCCAGAAGAAACAGCATTATCAACTCCTAAAGCGATTAGTGCATCTACTAAAGCATTGTGCTTATTCATTCCAAGCTGCGGAAATTTATCAAAAACAGCTTTATTTTCTGCTACTGAACCAGTAAGCCTTGTGCCCTCTACCGAAGATACGGCTACAGCATCCCGCTCACTTGAGAGTATTTTGGTATCACTTAATGCCATGTTTTACCCCCTATTCTTACTAAAATTACCTACCGTGTAGGTCTTTGTTATCTTCAAAAGTCCAAAAGGCTCATAAATTGCCGTGTTTTCGACCGTAATTTGTAGCCGTTTGTACTTCTTCACTTTCTTATTGAAAAAATCCTCCTGCGCTGTTTCGTTTGCACTGAATGTAAACCTTGTGAAGTCAATCATTTCCCATGTGTGAATGTCCGCATAAAAAATTCCAAGCGTATGTACCCTGTCGCCATCAGCTGATAAAGTTACGATTGCGGATGTTCTGTTATACGGAAGCAGTGTCAAAAGAGATCCTTTTTTGTTCAAGGTCTTAAAATACTGCGGAACTCCATCATCATCAAGAGGGGTTGACCATCTGCAAGGAATTGCAACACCGCCTGTCATAACAATTTCGCCTACACTGCTCAATGTCTTTGTTCCATTATCGCAATATGCAGTCTCGTTGTGAACATCAGTATTGAATTTGCACAAAACGCCCTCTGCCGTTCCAAACCATAACTCGTTTTCGTACTCAAAGAAACACGTTGCCGGAATGTTCTCCCAATAGTAGCACTCATACGAATAGTTTGTTGTATTGTTCACGTCGTTAGACTTCTGCCTACCGTCAAGAACATAACAATGACCGTTCACCGCAAGAAGATAATACCGCTTCCACACAACGCTGCAAGCGTTTTCCAGGTTAGGTTCGTTAATCAGCTTCTTGTCAATGTAGTATGAGCGATTTCTAAGTACGTTATCTGTCGTTGCAAAAACATTTGTGATTGCAAATACTCCGTTTCGTGTCAAAAACAGAGGGTCGTCGCCTAGCGTAGCGAATGTCTTTGTCGCAATTCCGCCCGCTCCGCCCATTGTAGGCTTGACTGCGAAATACGTCTCTCCTGCAAGCGTTTGACCGTAGGAAAGATAAACCGTTGTTTCTGTGTTGGTATCTCCCTTTATGACCGCCAAATAAGAAGAATAGGCGTGTAAACCGACAATATCATTACCATCTTGACCGGCTACAAAATAATTGTTGTCAGGCCAGTATGTAGGATCGTTGATTCCTGTGTAGTAAACACGATTCTTTTTCACTCCACCTACAGCAAAGATTCTGTCTGTTGTGGAATATCCGTACGCCTTTGTGATAGAGGTTTTCAGAAGGTCAACTCTTGATTCTTTGTATTGCCCTTTATAAATTATCGTCTCAACTCCGCCGATGGTTTCTTTGTGGTCTTCGGTAGCGTCAAAATTCTCGAATGTGATTTTTACATTGTCCTGTCCGGTCACAACAGGCTTATGTGCAGCCTTGAACGTGATTTTAGGGGCGCATACGACGAAATCAACCGTATTGCCTAAAATATCTCTGCCCTTTAATGTCTTGGTTTCTCCTATGGTGTAATCGGTATCCTTTGTTTTGGTTTCAAACTCTCCGTCAGAGTTCATAACTTCGACTTTGATGGAACCGGCTACAATGTATTTATAGAAGTCACTCTCCGTTAGTTTTTGCGGCACAAGAGAATATTCCTTGTCTGTGTCGTTCCCTAAAAATGAGAATGTCCTTTTGGTGGTTAAAAGGTTGACTCCCTCTAAGGATACTCCGCCGGTGCCATCGGGGTTTCTCGAAATAGATACTTCCGGAATCTTTGCTGTTCCTGCGGTCAATACGTCCTCTGCCGCCAAGTCCTTAAACTTATACAGCTTTCCATTACAAAACGAATACACCGCATCATCAAACAAAAACAAGTCAGCGCATTCTAATCTTTCATAAGAAACAAGCGTTACAATGGTATCAACGCCGTTTTTTTCGTAAACTGCGTATATTCCCTTTGCAGCTATTACATACTTGACTGCTCCAACGCTCTCTTTGTGCAGGAGAATCTTTTCAATCTTCCCCGCGTTCGGAATTGTGGTGACTTTTCTCCAACCTCGTCTTTTTATAGGGTTTCCCCCATTGTCGGAAATTAAATTGAGCATGTCGGGGCTTCTTCGGATTTTTACCTCTGTTCTGTCTCTCGAAAAGTCTGCTCCACGCAATCCCTCGTAGTAGGTGTGCCTATATGATGGTTGTGCAGGTATTTTTAGCTTCATAATCTCAACCCCTGTCCGATAACAGTTTTTCTTGTGGAATAACATGCCTGTTTGATCTGATTCATCAAATCGTCGTACTCGTTGTAGTAATACGTCGCTTTCGTCAGATCGTCATCAAGCCACACATAATGCCCTGCCAAAAGTTTGATTAAAGGCTGCACGATAAGCGGCAGCTGGATCTCAAAATCTTCGGGCGTGTCCTCTGTAATGTCAGTAATGACCGGCATCGTCCATTTTTTTTCGTCTGTTGATAATTCAGATTCGAAATATGCCTTTAGCGGCATGACCACCGTTGTATTGATTACATGAATTGCATGGTTCGCGGCGTTTCTTGTAATGGAGGCGTATTCAGTCATCGCTGAATTATCCTCAAAGCCAAGGTCTCGTATTTGATTTTTAAGTTCTCCCCATGTCATAGCTTTCTCCTAAAAAAATAAGGGGGCATTTCTGCCCCCATCAAGTTACGGTAACTCAATAACGGACATGGAAGCCTTTGTAGAGGACGGAACGATAAGGATATAGTCCTTATCAGTACCGGATACGTTTTTGTATCTTCCGTCGTCCAGTCTGATTGCGGCAGTCTTTCCGGCTGCAACAGAAAATGCGTCAAGGTCTTTTACGCCCTGGATGCCGTTACCTTGCTTTACAGTAACAGTAACCGCAGCAGAAGTATCCGTATTCTGCACTAAAACGACTCTTTTCCAGTCACCGTTTACTGCCGGCACCTGAAAACCATCGGTCGTGCCAGCTGTAAAGGTTAAAGTTCCCCATTCGTTAAGGGTTAATTTGTCAGATGTGATTTTTACTTTTGCCATTTTCTATACCTCCTATACCCATTTGCCTACGATCAGTTCTTTCGGTCTTGCGATGATGCCATCATACAAGATGAATCCCTTGACCGCGTCGATAAACCCGTTTTCCGGTCTGTACGGCTCGATGTGCGTCATAGGATTTACAAACGCAATCGCTCTGTTGGTCTTCAGCTGTACCATGTAGTTTCCGGAAGAATCTTTCGCGCAGTTGTTGGATTCCTTGATCGTGATACCGTTGTACTTGCCTACAACGCCGTTTTTCATCATAACAGAGTTATCGGTATCAAGGTGTACATACGCCTGTTTCAAAAGCATAACGTGTTTCGGAGGAAGCGTCAGCGTAATGTTGGACGTTCTCTTTACATCGTTTTCCAGTAATTTAACAAGCATGTTGTCGATTGTTTCAAGAATATTGTCCTTTGTGATGGTGGTTGCCGCAGAATTGAACACAACAGCCTGTTTGTTTAATGACATATTCGCAACAAACCTATCCATTTCGTCCGCCAAGCCTTCGGAAGTTTCCTTTGCAAGGGCTTCCATTAAGCCGCCGACCGCCTGTCTTTTATCAATATCACCTACTCCGTAATCGAAGTATGCTACCTGATTGATGTTAAGAGTGATAGACTGATCTGCGACCTCTTCTGCTCCGGTCAAAACAATCTTCTTACCTGTCTGCGTCTTGATTGTTGGTTTACCTACGCCGAGAATTCTTACTGAATCGCCTTTCTGCTTAACGTCTCCTTCATACTGACGATTGGTGTCAGCTACGAATACGTGATCTCTCTCGATGCCTCTGTTGATTGCTTCCGCCCATACTGTTGGAACAAAATTTTGATATGACA
>OIYS01001751.1_pt1 | contig 10249 bp, 10 predicted proteins | sample 1588271 | NCBI WGS metagenome assembly OIYS01 (sample SAMN03283286) | human gut metagenome | biome: human-associated habitat; material: feces | host: Homo sapiens | place: Peru | collected 2012
CCTACAAATTTAATAATGTGTTTTTGTATTTGCGGGCGATTAAAATCGCCCCTACCACAAATCTCAATTTTTCTGCTAAATATTTTTGTTGCTACAATAAAATATTGCCCCTAATGCAGTCATATATTCTGCATTTTCTGGAATTATAAATTCCACATTATGTAGTATTTCTATTTTGTTTAATACCTCTTTTGCATATGGTATTTTTGCAATCTGTCCTGTAACAATAATTTTTTTTATATTATCACCTTTTGCAATTAATGCAGACATTACTCCTATTGTTTCAAATATCATATTTACAATTCCTAAAACTACATCTTCTTTTGTTGCATTATTATCCAATTTTCCAAAGTTTACTGCCGTCGTATCTTTTGGAAGTGTTGCTATGTTATTTGTAGTTACATCTTTAATTTTTAAATCTACATTCTCTAAGTTTCCTTTTTTTATTGCTTCATTTATTTCTTTAAAAGTTGTGTTAGGAATAACGCTTTTGCATAAATTTATTAATGTTCCTCCTCCTATTCCCGTTCCTCCCATATGTGTAATTATGCCATCTTTATTTTTTATAAATGCTGTTCCTGTTCCCGCACTCGCTACTACAAAATCCTCATTTTTTAGGGCTATTTTTCCGCAGTTGCCAATTGCAATAAATTCTGGAACTTCTATTATAGTAGATTTATATTTTTCTTTAATAAACTTGTCTGTTCCAATTCCTGTTATAGCAATTTTCTCCACATTATTCATATTAATGTTGTTTGTATTCACAAAATTTTCTAAAGCAATATTAGGGTCTATTCTTGCAAATATTGCTTTATTTTTTATTTTTAAATTTTCATCTGTTTCAATTATTTTAATGTTAGTTGTTCCTATATCTATTCCTATGTTACTCATATTATAAGTTCCTCCAATATTTTTCTAAAAAGCATTTTATATTATATGTAAACATATGTCAAATAAAAAGCCACCTAACGAAAAAAGATTTCGTTAAGTGACCTTTATTATTCTAAGCCGAAACTTACTCCTAATGCATTGTCGATTTTACTCATAACTTGTGTATCGTTTATATGCCCTATTTTTTCTTTTAGTCTACTTTTATCTATTGTTCTTATTTGTTCTGTAAGAATTATTGAATCCGATTTTAATCCAAACTCCTCAGAGTCTAACTCTATGTGGGTTGGTAATTTGCTTTTGTTTAATTGAGATGTAATTGCCGAAACAATTACTGTTGGACTATACTTATTACCAACATTGTTTTGTATTACTAATACCGGTCTTACTCCCCCTTGTTCAGACCCTACTACCGGGCTTAAATCTGCATAAAACATATCTCCTCTTTTGATTACCATATTTTTCACTCTCACTTATTTTATATATTTATTGTTTGTTTTATATTTTAAATATTGGTATTTTGTGTTTTTTGAGATATCTATATTTTTATATTAAGTTTTTTATTTATTTCTATCTCATTATATAATATGTAAACCTAAGCTGTTTTGATATATGGCAATAACCAAATTTAAAATATACTTATCAGCTGATAAGTATATTTTTCCCTCATTTTATTATTTTATAACAATAATAGAAATTTCTTTGTATGCACTTTTTAGCCCACCGCAGGAGTTTATATTTAATGTTTTAATTCTTCAAAATATTTTCTCAATTCCATTTCAACTTCTTCCTTAGTTTCTAATTTATTTATCTTTTCTCTTATTTTACTAGAATCTTTTAAATTTTTTAAATACCAACATATGTGTTTTCTCATTTCTCGAACTCCTATGTATTCGCCTTTGTCTTGTATTACTAAATTCATATGTTCTAGTATTATATTTAATTTCTCATCTAATGTAATAATTTCGCTTTCTTTGTTTTCGAGTTTATTTATTATTTCTTTTAAAGTCCAAGGTGCTCCGAAGAGCTCCTCTTCCTACCATAATTCCGTCCACACCTGTGTATTCAAACATTCTTATTGCATCTTCTGGAGTTTTTATATCTCCATTTCCTATTACAGGTATTTTTACATTTTCTTTTACTTCTTTTATTATGTCTAAATCTACTTGCCCAGAATAGTATTGAGCTCTTGTTCTTCCGTGTACAGTAATTGCTTTTGCTCCTGCTCTTTCTATAACTTTTGCAGCCTGAACCGCAACTATGTTTTCACTGTCCCATCCTTTTCTTATTTTTACAGTTACTGGTATGTCTACACTTTCTACTACTTTTTTTACGATTTGCTCTACTAGTTCTAAGTTCAATAACAGTTTACTTCCATCTCCATTTTTTACAACCTTAGGTGCTGGGCATCCCATATTTATGTCTATGATATCTGCATATTTAGCAACCTGCTTTGCCGAACTTGCCATAACTTCTGGGTCACTCCCAAAAATTTGTATTGCTATTGGTCTTTTTTCCCCGTCTGTTTTAATTAATTTATCTGTTTTCTCATCTCCATAAAATATGGCTTTACTACTAGCCATTTCTGTATAAACTAAGCCAGGATTTCCATATTTCTTACATATTTTTCTAAATGATGCATCTGTTATTCCTGCCATTGGTGCTAACAATACATTATTTTCTAGTTTTACATTTCCTATTTCCAACTTTTTTATATACATTTTTACCTCTATTTATTAAATATTAATGTTTTTTTATGATAGCTTACATTTAAAATTAATCCTATTGCCATCATATTAGTTAGCATTGAACTTCCACCATAACTAATAAATGGTAATGGTACACCTGTAATTGGTAAAAGTCCTATGGTCATCCCTATATTTTCTAGCACGTGGAAAAATAGTATACCGAGAAAGTCCAATTGCAATATATGAGCCTAAATTATCTTCTGCAGTTTTTGCAACAGATATACATTTTGTAATAAGCATTACATATATTATTACAATTATGCTACATACAATAAAGCCAAATTCCTCTCCAATTAGTGAATATATAAAATCTGTCGTTTTAGGATACAAATACCCTAAATGAGTTTGTGTTCCTTTCAAAAAGCCTAATCCAAATAATTGTCCCGCACCTATTGCTATTTCCGATTGTATTATGTTATACCCATCTCCTCTGGGATCTGAATATGGGTTTAAGTACACATCTATTCTAGCTTTAGCGTGTTCTGGTAATACAAACAAATATAGAAGTGGTACTATAATCACTACAAGTGTTACTGCTACAATTATATATCTTTTATCAATTCCTGCTACAAATAGTATAAATATCAAGCCAAAAATATATGCTGTAGCTGTTCCATAATCGGGTTCTAATGCAATTAATAACACTGGTAGCATTACTATGCCAATTATTTTTACTAAATTTAATGGTTCATTTATTTTTTTGTCTTGATTGTATCCGCATTTTGCTTATTACATTAGACACAAATAAGATTACCGCAATTTTAGCTATTTCGCCTGGTTGTAGAGAAAATCCCCCTATATTAAACCAGCTTCTTGCACCATTAATTCTTTCGGTTAATAATACAAGTACTAGTAATATAATTGATATTGCATAAAAAAATACTGAAAACCTTGCAAGTATTTTGTAGTCTACTAACATCATAAATAAAAGTATTGGTATGCTAATAGCAATCCACATTATTTGTTTTTTAAATTCAGCAAATTCTGTAGATGTTGAAGCACTATATAAAGCTATTAAACCAATTATTAATAGTAATGACACATATATTAAAATTTTCCATTCTGCACTTTTTAATCTTTTCTTATTCATTTAGTTCCTTTCATAAATTTCACTCTGTTTATATAATTAACATTTTTTCATATATTATAAAAGCGGATTATTCTCCGCTTTTTTTATCACTATTATTTTCTTTATTTTCTGTTTCTTCAACTTCTACTTTTGTTTCAATTTCTTCCTTTTCTTCTTTTTCATCTTTATCTTCTTCTTGCTTTGGCTCTTCTATTTTTTCTTCATTCTTTTCTTCTTTTTCTACATCTTCAACTGGTTTTTCTTTATCTTCTGCTTTTGCTTTCTCTTCTTCTTCTCTCTTTTCTGTCTCTGCCTTTTGGTTCATTTCCTTTTTCATTTCATTTTTAATATTTACTATTGGAATGTTAGCATACAAAGAAGGAGCTCCAGTTGTTCCATCGTCTTTTACTTCGTTTGTAAGCCTAACATCAATTTCTTTTTCGTCCACTTCTATATATTTTTTAATTACTTCTATAATTTCTTGCTTCATCATTTCTAAAAAGTCAGCAGATACATTTGCTCTGTCTTGCATTAATACAAGATGTAGTCTTTCTTTTGCTGTTTCTTTACTTTTTGTTTCTTTATTATTTTCTGTTTTTCCTAGTTTTTTGAAAAAATTCATTATGCTTTCGAACATATGTATTGCCTCCCAATTATTTTATACTAAATATAATTATTTATTTTCTTTTAAAAATATTTTTTAATTTTGCCCAAAATCCAGTTTCTTTTCCCGGTATAGTTACATCTATATTTTCACCTAATATTCTTTTAGCTGTTTCTATGTAGGCTTTTCCTGATGGAGCTTTTTTATTCTTTATAACAGGTTCGCCTTTGTTTGTTTGTGTTATTATATATTCGTCATCTGGCACAACTCCTATTAAATCTATGGATAATAAATCTACTATATCATCCACATCCATCATTTCACCTTTTTTAACCATTCCTGGTCTTAACCTGTTTACTATTAGTTCTGGGTTCTTTATGTCTGATGATTCCAATAGGCCTATTATTCTGTCTGCATCCCTTATTGCAGATATTTCTGCTGTTGTTACAACTATTGCTCTATCTGCACCACATACTGCATTTTTAAATCCTTGTTCTATCCCTGCTGGGCAGTCTATAAGTACATAGTCAAACTCTTCTTTTAATTTTTTTGTTAATTCCTTCATTTGTTCTTCATTTATTGCTGTTTTATCTCTTGTTTGAGCTGCTGGTAATAAAAACAATTCCTCAAATCTTTTATCTTTTATTAAGGCTTGTCTTAGTTTACACTTTTCTTCTATAACATCAACTAAGTCATATACTATTCTGTTTTCAAGTCCCATAACAACATCTAAGTTTCTTAGTCCAATATCAGTATCTACTAATACTACTTTTTTCCCTTCCATTGCTAAGCTAGACCCTAAATTTGCAGTTGTAGTTGTTTTACCAACTCCACCTTTTCCTGATGTTATAACTATTACTTCTCCCATAAATCTATCCTCCTAACAAGACTTAAAGTTTGCTATACAAAAAATTAAGTGTGCTAAATTCAAATTAGCACACTTATTGTATAATTTTTTTCGAAAAAAGTCAATGAAATTACGGCAATCGGTTTAAAAAGTGTGTATTTTTATAAATAATTTTATATTTTTAAATAAGTACAAGATTTAGTTTTGTTCTTATTAACCCATTTTGCCTACATAAATTCATTTTTTTATTACATAAATAGCAGAAAAGAAGCTTAAAGCTATAATCAGACTAATGTCTAATTACACTTTTAAACTTCTTTTCTGCTTGCTTTGAATATAGTAATTTAATGAGCCTCAAATTACTTTTTCTTCCAGATATGAAATTCTCGCATCGTGCTTTTCAACTTTTAAATTTAAAGAATTAATTGCATTTCTTGTCTTTCTTGCTTTTCTTGATGCATAGAATATCCATCAAATAATGCTGGTATTTCTAACTATATCTTTTGTTCCATTAGTATTACTGCTTCCTTTGTAACTTGCATATCTTGAGACATTTTTTTAATTTCAACCTCATGTCTTTTAAGAGTTTGATTAATTTCCTTGAAGCTTTTGTTAACTTCTTTGAAGTTTTGATCAATTTTTTCAAATCTTTGGTCTACTTCTTCAAACCTTTGGTCTATCTCTTTAAATCTTTGGCCTACTTCTTCAAACCTTTGGTCTATTTTTTCAAATCTTTGGCCTATTTCTTTAAATCTTTGGTCTATCTTTTCAAATCTTTGGCTTATTTCTTTAAATCTTTGGTCTACCTCTTCAAATTTTTGGTCTATTTTATTAAACCTTTCATCATATTCTTGAAATTTTAAGATTGTAAATAGTTCAAAGTTTCTTAGATGTTCAAAAGTATCATCTTGTGTTCTTTCTATTTTGTCTAACCTATTATCAATATGTCCCAATTTTTCTAAAACTTTTTCTTCAAATTCTGCTGACATTTTTTCACCTCCTCTTATGTTTTTTAAGATGAGGCAATTGTATTATTTATTTTTCTTTTTGTCAATGTTATTACTTAAATTTTCTAAAAAATATTTCGACAAATTTCGATAATTCAAGTGTTTACGGACATATTAAAAGTTAATTTCTTTTAATTTTTCTTCATATTTTAGATAATTTGGATTATACTTTTTTACCATTTCTTGGAATTTTTGGCAATGAGTTTTGTATTTCAAATGGCAAAACTCGTGAAATACTATAAACTCTATTTCTTCTTTTGAATATTTTACTATATCTGGATTTATTGTTATTACATTTTGTTCGAAGTTAAATTCTGCCATAGTTTTTTCATCTAATCTTTCTATTTTATAATCTTCTGGTGCTATTTTTAATATTTGCCTTATTTTTTCCATTACACCTTCTATTTCTTCTTGTGCAATTTTGTCGTATAATTTTTCAATTAGTTTTTGTAAAATTTCATCTCTATCTGTAATTTTTTTATATTTGTTAGGTAAACAGATTGTAAGGCTCTTTCCTTCTAATGTTAATGTTGGTTTTTTTAAATTTTTATAGTTTATTATTACTTTACAATCTTCCCCTAATACTTTAACAATTTCATTTCTTATATATGATTTTTGTTTTTCTTCGTATTCTTTTATTTTGTTTAATATTACATTTTTCTTTTCTTCAATTATTCTTCTAATTTTACTATCCGAAAAGAACCAAGGGGCATTTACAACTACTGCTCCATTTTGAATATTAATTGATATATCATCGCTAAAATACCTATTTACTGAATATACTATTACTTCTTTTTTATTATTTAAATATTTCATTTTTGTGCCCCCTTATTTTTTGTTTCTAGAACTCTTGTTCGGGTATATTTTACTATATGTATTTTTTAATGTCAATAGTTTTTGCAAAAAAATGTTCGTTTTTTTATTTATTTTAAAAGCACTCATTTTTCTCCTGTTAATGAGTGCTTTCTAGCCATTCTATATATTCTTTTTTAAATTTCCATTTGTATAGTTTTGCCCTTCTAACCTTTTATTTTGCTTATGAATTTCCACAATTTTATTAATTCCCTCTATTGTTTCATCCAAAATATCTATTCTAATTGAATCTAAGTTCAAATTTTTCCACATTATTGATGTTATTTTCGAGTTATATATTGTTGTGTTGCAATTAATTCGATTTGTTTTTATTGGAAATTCAAAGTTCATTCTGTCTTTTAGTGTGTATTCGCCTTTTGTGCAAGTACCAGCACAGTTTTTGAAAGTACCTATGGTGCAATATTCTGATGTCATAAGTGGCAATCTTCCATAAACTATAAATTCTTTTTTCATATTTGTTTTTATACTTCTTATTTCTTCTTCATTCAATTCTGGTGATATTGTAATTGTAGAAATTCTCAAATTTTCTAGTTCTTTTGCTGTTTCATCGTTAAATACATTTAAAGTATAATTTCCAATTAATCTTAAATTATATTTTTGCAATTCTTTTATTTGAGATAGGTTTGATACAACAAAACCTTGTATTTTATATTTTTTTAAAAGCTCTTCAATTTTTCCATAAATAATTTTTCTATGTTCATCTCTAATTATATTTGGCATATAAATGTATGTTTCTAAATTATTGGTTATTTCTTCAATCTTATTTAAATTTTTTGCTAAAATTAATTCTGAAATTGGTAAATAAATTCTATCTATTTCTCTTAAAGCTTTATAGTTATAGTTTGGATTTATTGTATTTAATAAGACCGCTGTACTTACTTTGCTGTGTTCCTTTTCTTCTAAATTAAATCCTTCTAATTCAACTTTTTTCTTATCTCTATATATTTTTTGCAATAATTTTTGTTCTAATTCTTCTAATGCTTTTCTTCTTAGTTCGTTTAACTCTTTTATTGATATGTAAGCATCTTTTGATAAGATTACTACTATACTTTCTAATTCGAAAACTGTTCCACCCATTTTATTTATTTGGGCTTTTATTCTTTCTTCATTTGCTACTTGTGTTTGTCCTTTTTCCACAATGTTTCCAATAACATTTGACGATATTTGGGTTTGCAAATCTAATATATCTATTTTTGCTTCTTTTCCTGTTTCAATTTCTACTTTGCAAAAGACCTTTCTTTTTCTAACATCTTTTGTTAATGTTTGATTTATTTTATTTTCTAACGATACAGATACTGTTTTATATACAATGTCACCTACTTTTATATTGCCCTTAATTCTTCCTATCGTTACAATTTCTCCTGTTTTAGCTGTTTTGATATTGTTATTATTTTTCATAAGTTCTGATGATTTGCAAGAACTTTCGTTTATTCTTATGCTATCACCTAATTCCATATTTTCTTTTAATTTTATTTTAACATATCCTTTATTTGAATTGTAGGAAATAACTGTTCCTAAAACTATTCCAATATGGTTAGGTCTTTTGGTATACATCATATTTTTTCCTAATTTTCCTTTTAGATAGCCTGTACTAAAACCACCTTTGTTAAACACTTGCATTAGTTCTTTTTTATCATTTTCATCTACAATATATTTGTCTTTGCTTAGTGCCAAATCTATATATTTTCTATATATTGATGTAACCACTCCCACATATTCCGGAGTTTTCATTCTCCCTTCAATTTTTAAAGACATTACCCCTGTTTCTAATAGTTCTGGCAATATATCTAAAGTACATACATCTTTAGAGCTTAGTAAATATCCTTTGTCCACAATTTTATTTTCCTTTTTATTAATAAGTTCATATGGCAATCTGCAGGTGCCTGCACATTTTCCTCTATTTCCGCTTCTTTGTCCTATAATACTACTCATTAAGCACTGCCCTGAATAAGAAATACATAATGCACCGTGCACAAATACTTCTAAATCTTCTTTAGTCTGATTATATATATCCTTAATTTCGTCTAAATTTAATTCTCTTGAGAGTACCACTCGCTTAAAGCCTAACTTTTTTAGTTCTTTAACTCCTTCTACATTATGTACTGTCATTTGGGTACTTGCGTGAACCTCTAAATCTGGATAATTTTTTATAATAAATCTTGCAAGCCCTAAATCTTGAACTATTATTGCATCTATCCCACATTCATATGCATATTCTACTAACTCAATAGCTTCTTTAAATTCATCATTCTTTATTAAAATATTTAATGTTAAATATGTTTTTACATTTCTAAGTTTTGCATATGTTATTGCTTTTTTTAGCTCTTCATTTGAAAAATTTATTCCATTTATTCTTGCATTAAATTTATCTGCTCCAAAATATACCGCATCTGCTCCATTTTGTACTGCAGCAACTAAACATTCAAAATCTCCTACCGGCGATAGCAATTCTATTTTTGGGTTCATAATACTTTCTCCTTTTCGACAATATTATAGCATAATTCTATTTAAAAATGAAGGTGCAATCGTTTATTTTTCTATTTAATGAATAGTGAACATTGAATAATGTGTTTTGGTATTTGCGGGCGATTAAAATAGCACCTATATTTTCATAAACCCTTATGCAAATTACAATTTTTATTAATTTTTTCAAAATTTGCTTTTTTTCTGAAATAGTGTTATAATATTTATGTCAACCTATAGATTAGAGGAGGTTTTTATGTTGAACGATTATACCAATGACACTATTAGCGTTGAATCTTTTTATTCAGATCGAACACCTTGCGACTACCCTTTATGTACCTCGCATAATCCCAACAAGCAAACTTTGAGCTTTACTTTCAAGAACGGGGAGCTACGGCTTTGCAACGCTGTCATCTCCAACATTTCCTTTAAAGACAGGTTTTTGTCTTTTAAAGAAAGCTATCCTCAAGCTGGATACCATTATTTTGTCCGGCATATGATCAGTCAAAGAGACTGGGAAATCCTGTCCAAGTTTTTGGACCAAAAATGCGGAGGGCACTAAGCCCTCCGCATTTTTTACATTCTTTTATCTATTTAATCCTTTTAGTCCAGGATATACTGCAATATTTCCTAATTCATTTTCTATATTTAATAATCTATTGTATTTAGCAACTCTATCTGTTCTGCAAGGTGCACCTGTTTTTATTTGTCCAGCATTTGTTGCTACTGCTACATCTGCTAATGTTGTGT
>OIYS01001752.1_pt1 | contig 10248 bp, 9 predicted proteins | sample 1588271 | NCBI WGS metagenome assembly OIYS01 (sample SAMN03283286) | human gut metagenome | biome: human-associated habitat; material: feces | host: Homo sapiens | place: Peru | collected 2012
TTTGTACTGGATGTATTCCCTTTTTCATATTTTATCCTCCTCGCCATAACTAATTAACAGTTATAGAAATAACTTCAGTGAGTATTATACATGGTTTTTTACTTAAAATCAAGTACAAAATATCAATTTAACATATCTATTAATCTATATTCTTAACTATTTCACTATATATTTGATAATTAATTTTATCATTTAAACGTTTATTTTTATTATTTTGATATTTAAAATATAAACTATTTAAGTTAACATCCCCATCATTTAATTGATAATTATCATTATAACAATAATTAGATACAACTATTACTTTAGCCGCACTTATTTTAGAAATTATCTCTTTTAAAGCATTTATATCTTCAATAACACTTTCGTTATATTTTCTTATAATAGATTTACCCTTAGAACACTTTTCAAAATAACTCTCATTATTAGCATTTAAAATTATCAAATCAGATTCAGTAATTTTTTGATTTAAATATACTTTTTTTCCCTTTTCATATACAAAATAGTTATTCTTTATATTGTTAATAATATCTTTATAATTTTCATTGTCAGTTGTGAATAACTTGTTAAAATCATTAATATTATAATATTTATCTAGTAAGTACTTATCATATGTTTTATATTTACTATTTATTAAATAGTTGTCTCCTAAAACTAATACATCAATTCTATTACTAATTGTATAATTATAAATTATATATGAGAATAAACAAGACAAGAAAAAAATAACTAGTAATTTATTTTTTTTCATGATTTATATCACCTAATAAATATTACTCAGTTACTTTTATTTTAGCACCTACATTTGCAAGTTTCTTTTCAACATCGCCATATCCTCTTAAAATATATTCGCTACTTTCTATTTCAGTTATACCATCCGCAATAAGACCAGCAATCAATAATGATGCTCCACCTCTTAAATCAGTAGCAATAACTTTAGTACCTTTTAATTTACGAGGCCCTTTAACTTCAATTTTATTAAGACTTAATATATTGGTAATTGCACCCATTCTATTAAGATCATATGTATTTTTAAATCTGTTTTCATATAATGTTTCTTCAACTATAGATTTACCCTCTGCTTGCGTTAATAATGTTGTCATAGGTTGTTGTAAATCTGTTGGAAAGCCAGGAAATACTAATGTTTTAATATATGTTGGTTTTAAATGTTCACACTTAGATATTGTAAGAACATCAGCATTAATTGTATATTCAACTCCAATTTCTTTAAGTTTCATTAATAATGCTTCAATATGTTCTTTTATGATTCCTTTAATTTTCAAATTATCTCCAAGTAAAGCACCTATAATTATATAGGTTCCACTTTCAATTCTATCAGGGAACACTTCAATAACACCATTGTCTAAATTCTTAGTACCTTCTATCTCAATACGTTTTGTTCCAGCACCAGTGATTTTAACACCCATATTTATTAAGAATGATGCCACATTAACAATCTCAGGTTCCATAGCAGCATTATCAATAATAGTTGTTCCTTCAGCACCAACAGCAGCAAGCATAACATTTATTGTAGCTCCTACACTAGGAAAATCAAAATATATTCTTTTACCAACTAATTTATCAGCTGTAATAATATATCTATTCTTAATTATTTCAACCTTTGCTCCTAATTGTTCAAAACCTTTAATATGGATATCAATAGGTCTTGCTCCTATATTGCATCCACCTGGAAAAGACATTTCAACCCTTCCAAATTTAGCAAGTAAAACTCCCATAAAATAATATGATGCTCTCATTTGAACACTTAATTCTTCAGGTATTGGTTTATTTTCAAGATTAGTTGAATCTATATATAATGCATCTTCTTTATGTTCAACTTTACAATTAAGTAACTCTAATATTTTTATTAAGTACTCAATATCACTGATAGTAGGCACATTATATATAACACTCTTAGTTTTAGCAAGTAATGCAGTAGGAATTAAAGCAACCGCACTATTCTTAGCTCCACTAATTTTAATTTCTCCAGATAACCTATGGTTACCTTCTATAGTTATCTTTGACATAAACACCATGCCTTTCTACTTATAATATACTATTAAATAAAGATTTTATCAATTAATTAGACAGTTTTTAGGCAGTGTTTACATTAGAATAAATTTGAAAGTATCTCCATAATTTTAGATTTATATTCTATTTTAGTATCTTTTTCATAATCAACCATACAAAGCGGAGGATATAAAATACACCAATAATTATTACCTTTCGCTTCTCCAATTTCTACTACTAGACTTTCATAATTTCCTGCCTCAAACCTAATATCATTATATTCTTTACTAGGAAAATAGTTCATACCATATTTAACTTTATATTTCAAATTATAATTATTTTCACTAAATACTTTATCTATACTATTATTTATTTTATCTAAATTATTAACTACATTATTACGTGTTTCATTAATATCATTAGCGTCTTTAAATAATAATGTTGATAACTCGTTAACAACTTTTTCTTTAATTAAAATATCCTTAGAAGAATTACTATTAGGTATAACTCTAAATCTAACCATATCTCCACTTAAATCATATCTAGGCTTAGAAATAACTAGTATCATCACAATTATCAATATACCATATATTATTTTTTTCATTTAAAAACCAACCTTTCAATTTAATATTGGTTGGTTTTCTATTTTTTTATTCATTTATTACAAATATATATCTATCTCTATTAGTTAAATCTTTGAGGGTTAAAACTTTAGAGTCTTCAAAATATTCTTTAGCTATCGTTTCTATTAACTTTCCTTGCCACCATCCTATTTCAAAAGCTATAATAAATTTTTCTTTTAAATATGGTTTAATATTAGAAAGTATATTTTTATAGAAATATAATCCATTATCTTCAGCATAAAGTGCTAAATGTGGTTCATATTTTTTAACAGAATCCATTATTTTTTCCTCTGAATCAATATATGGTGGATTGCTTATAACTATATCATACTTACCAGTTACATTTTCTAACATATCACTTTTAATAAAATTAATATTTATATTATTTTGAAGCGCATTATTTCTAGCAACTTCTAAAGCCTTATCAGATATATCTACTCCGGTAACATTAGAGTCTAACTTTTTACCTAAAGCAATACTTATAGCACCACTACCAGTACCTAAATCAAGTATATCTAATTTACTATCAAACATTTTTTTAGAATAATTTATAGTTTTCTCTACTAAATATTCAGTTTCATATCTAGGTATCAAAACATTCTCGTTAACGTTTATTTTATATCCATAAAAGTCAACGTATCCTATAAGGTATTGTATTGGATAACCTTCTAATAATTTTTGATAATCTTTTTCAATATTCTTACTTACTTTAACTAATTCTTCACTTTCAGGACGACTAAATCCTAAAGAAATTATTTTATTAATCATTATGTTCTTCAAGTCTCATTCTTTCATCTTCAGCAATTAATGCATTAATTAAGTCTTCTAAGTCACCTTCCATAATTTTATCTAAATGCATTACTGTATAGTTAATTCTATGATCAGTAAGTCTATTTTGTGGATAGTTATATGTTCTAATCTTTTCAGCTCTGTCTCCAGTACCTATTTTGCTTCTTCTTTCATTACCAAGTTTTTCATCTTGTTCTCTTTGTTTTAAATCATAAAGTCTTGTTTTTAATATTTGAAGTGCTCTTTCTTTATTCTTTATTTGACTTCTCTCTACTTGGCAATAAACAATTATACCAGTTGGAATATGTGTAACTCTAACAGCTGAGTCAGTTGTATTTACACATTGTCCTCCAGCTCCACTACTACGAGTTATATCTATTCTAATATCACTATCTTTTATTTCTACATCTATCTCTTCTGCTTCTGGCATAACTAATACTGTCGCCGTACTTGTATGAACTCTACCAGCAGATTCAGTTTCAGGTACCCTTTGAACTCTATGAGCTCCACTTTCATACTTAAGTTTTGAATAAACACTTTCTCCACTAAGCATAAATTCTATTTGTGAGTATCCACCACTTTCACCAGGTACTTCATGAGTTACTTCAAGTTTCCATCCTTGCTTTTCAGCATACTTAGTATACATTCTAAATAAATCTCCAGCAAAGATATTAGCTTCATCTCCTCCAGCAGCACCACGAATTTCAATGATAACATTCTTTTCATCATTTGGATCTTTTGGTAAAAGCATTATTTTTAATTTACTCTCTAAACTTTCTTTTTCTTTATGTAAATTATCTATTTCTTCTAAAGCAAATTCCTTCATTTCAGGATCTTTACTCATCTCTTTAGCTGCTTCTATATCATCTAAAACAGTATTATATTTTTTATAAGCTTCTACTATTGGTTCAATAGAGTTCTTTTCTTTTGATATAGTTTGCATTTTTTTATAATCATTATAAACTTCAGGTTTTAATAATTCTTCACTTAAATTATTATATCTTTCTTGTATTATTTCTAATCTTTCTTTCATATTTTCCTCTCCTTTATCAAATATTTAAGAAAGCATCGCTACAAGTCTGATTCGTCTTCGTATCCTTCATCAACGATAACTAAATCTCTTAAGTCATCATCGGTATCATCATCATCAGTTTCATCAATATCATCATAGAAGTCACTTTCATGTTCTTCTACATCTTCATCTTCTTTTTCTTCAGTTACATCGTCATCCTCAAGTTCTTCTTCCAATTCTTTAATATTGATTTCAGCTGTATGATTCTCCCTTAAATCCCAATATCCCTTTTCAAGCTGTATAAATCTTTTTTCAGTAGCAAGTAATGCAAAGAAATCTGCTATTTGATTTTCAAATGCATCTTCTCCAAGATTAAGTTCATCACATATTATCTTAAATATGTCATTAATCTTCATCTTTTTTCCTTTTTCTTTTAATATTATATAAGCAATGTCATCAAATGGCATTGTCTCTAAATCTTCTTTATTTACAGTTTTAAATTTCATTAATTAAAGCCTCCTTAAGACTAATTTTTCTTTCCCTTAAAATTATACATATTTTTTTATATAAATCAAGTATTTTTTTTAGATTTACAATACATAATAATTAATGGTGTAAATGATATGAAAAAATTACTATTACTAACTAAAATATTTATATTCACATTTTTCTCTATTATTATAATAATTTTAAGTCTTTATGTTTATGCTTTTATCACACCTAAGTTTAATATTAATACAAGTAAGAGCATAACTTATTATGACAAATATGGTAATGACTTATTCCAAGAAAGAGAAAAAAATGATTATGTAGAACTAAATAATATAAGTGACTATGTTAAAAATTCTATAGTTTCTATTGAAGATAAAAACTTTTATAACCATAAAGGATTTGATTATTTAAGAATAGCGAAAGCAATGTTAGTAAATTTAAAAAGTAAAAAACTTAAAGAAGGAGCTTCAACTATATCACAACAATATATTAAAAATCTTTACTTAACATTTGATAAAACATGGGAAAGAAAAATACAAGAAGCACTTCTAACTTTAGAATTAGAGACACACTATTCAAAAGATGAAATTTTAGAAGGATATTTAAATACAATAGATTTTGGAGCGGGAAATTACGGAATAAAAGAAGCAAGCAAATATTATTTTAATAAAGAACCAAAAGACCTATCTTTAGCAGAAGCATCTATCATAGTTGGAATACCAAAAAATCCTAGTTATTATAATCCAGTAACTAACTATGAGAATGCCAAAGATAGACAAAAAAATGTACTTATAAGCATGGTAAAAAATAAGTATATTTCAAAAGATGAAATGAACGAAGCAATTAATGAACCACTAAATTTCTATGCTAAAAACGATAAAGTTGAATTATCAAGTATATATTATTATAGAGATGCAGTACTAAAAGAGTTATCTAATATAAAAGAAATACCATCATCACTATTAGATATGGAAGGTCTTAAAATATATACAAATTTAGATAAAGATGTACAAAAAAACTTAGAAAATAACATAGACAAAGAAATGAAGAACTCAAGTTTACAGGTTGCATCTGTCGTAATAACGCCAAGTAATGGTAAAATAGTAGCTTTAATTGGTGGAAAAGAATACTCGAAATCACAATATAATAGAGCTTATTCTTCTAAAAGACAGGTTGGTTCAACTATCAAACCATTTTTGTACTATAGTGCATTAGAGAATGGTTTTACGCCTTCTAGTACGTTTTTAAGTGAAAGAACTACATTCAATCTTGGAGACACAATGTATTCCCCTAAAAACGCAGGAAATATCTACGCCAATAAGAATATATCAATGCTAACAGCAATAGCCTACTCAGACAATATATATGCCATGAAAACACACCTATTTTTAGGAACAGATTCATTAAGCAAAATAACTAAAAGAGTAGGAATTAAAACAGATGTAAAAGAAAATGCATCTTCAGCACTAGGAACAACTGAAATAAATATGATTGATTATAGTAATGGATTTATAACACTAGCAAACGAAGGCAAACATGAAACACCTCATTTAATTGAAAAAATAACAGATAACAATGGTAAAATATTATATGAATATAAATATAGTAATGACTACGTATTAAATAAAAAATATGTATATATTCTTAACAACTTACTAACATCTACATATAATTACAGTTTAATTAATTACACATCTCCTACATTAGTTAGTATTTCAAATGAATTAAAAGGTAAATATGCAGCAAAAAGTGGTAGTACTAAAACAGACTACTGGACAGTTGGATATAATAAAGATTATCTAATGTTAGTATGGGCAGGTAATGACGATAATAGTGAAGTCAAATCAAAAGACTCAAAAATCACAAAGAAGATTTGGGCTAAAACAATAAGTACAATTAAAGACAACAAAAATGAATGGTATGATATACCAAAAGGTATAACAGCTGCAGCAATAGACCCAATCTCAGGTGAAATAAATAGTAATGGATTTGTTTGCTACTATGAAAAAGGTTCAGAACCAAACTATGTAGATTTATACAATATAAAAGACTCCTAATAAAGAGTCTTATTTTTTATTCTTCTATTTTAGCTCCACAATTACTACAATATTTTCCCACAGCAACTTCTCCGCACTTAGAACATTTCTTAGGTTCTGGAACATCTTCAACCTTAACTTCATCATTAAATATAGTACCCATTTCTGGTTGATTTGTTTCAGGCTTGTAACCATTTACATCAGTACCATTATTAATAGCACCCATCATATTATTAACAGCTCCACTAGCCATATTCATACCCATGAATCCCATCATAGCACCATTTTCATTAGATGAAGCATTTCTTAAAGCATCTGCTGAAGCACTAGCCATTAAACCAGATTGTAAATTCTTATTTGAGAAAATAGTAGCTTCATCAATTTTATTAACTTTAGCCATAGATTCATCAGTAAGATTAATATCACCTAATGCAACATCTACTACTTCTAAACCATAGTTTTTCTTCCATGAATCATCTAAACATACATTCATTTCTTCAGAAATATCACCATTATAAAGTCCAATATCTCCAAAAGAAACCTTATGTTTTCTCATAACTACTGTAATTGCTTGAGTTAATTTTTCAACAAATTTTGATTGTAATTGACTACCAATAACGTCTTCATAATATACAGTATCAGCTGGATGAGCACCAATAACACTATTAACAAGCATAATTGGATCTACAACTCTAAAAGCATATTCACCAAAGAAAGTAACCTCTAACATACCATATTTTTCATCAGTAATTTTTCTTGGTTGTGGAGAACCAAACTTATTACCTGTAATTGTTAATAAATTTACATAGTAAACTCTTTGATCTTTAGCAGTTTGACCACCATAAGTAAAACGTCTACCTATAGTTTTAAAAGTATCTATAATTCCTTTTCCTAAACCACCTGTAAAAATACTAGGTTCACTACTTGTATCAAAATAGAATGTACCTGCATCTGCAGTGAATTCTTTAATTTCACCATTTTCAATAATCATCATTGCCATACCTTGAGGTACAACAATAGTACTTCCATTTGAAATTATTCCTTCAGATGGATTTTTATTTCCTTCACCATGATTAATTATTCCTCTTTGAATTAATACATTTTTTGAAATTGAAGGACAAGTGACAAATTCCTTAAATTGATCTCCTAAAGCTGATGCAGTAGCTCCAGATAAAGCCTTAATTAATCCCATAACGATTACCTCTTTTCTTATAATTCTAAATTAATTATATCATTTATATAATTTTAGTAAATAATTTTCAAAAAATGAATGTAAAGTAAAAAACACACTACATAGGTGTGTTCTTATCAATTTCAATAACTATTTGATATTTATCAGTTAAATCAACTTCAGATGTTTCTATTAAACTACTTACTTCAGATAGACTATTCACAAAGTCTCTTACTTTATTTATTACTTTAGGTAAGTTAACTTCTCCAAATTCATTCAATAGTGAATCCTCACTAGGTTTTTCTTCTTTAACTTCAGTAACAGTTTCTTCAGGAAATTTATATGGATTAAAATACTGTTCACTAGGTTTTGTTACATCATTATTAGTTGGCTCAGTGTTTATATTAACATTATTCATAACATTAGTTACACTAGGTGTTGATTCACTAAAAGATGTAATTGAGTTTTGAGCATTATCATTAACAACATTTGTATTTGTAATAGGATTACTTGGTACAGTTTGAAATGGATTAATTATTTCAGTGTCTTCAGTATATTCTGTTAACACTGATTTTTCGGGTTCTATATCTACAACTTCTGGAACTTTAATATCTAAATACTCTTCAACAGTATTATTGCCTATTACTTGTTCTTTTGATTCTTGAATAGGTTCAGGTTTTAAGAATTTTTGTATATCAGTTGGTAATTCTTCTTGAATTTTATCTCTATTTAATAATTCACTCACTGCTTCTTCAGTTTGTTTTACCGTTAATTTTTCACTAGTAATTCTATGTAATAAACTCTTTTGTAAATCTTCATTATTAAGTGATAATAAACTTCTAGCATGTCTTTCAGAAATTCTATTATATAAAAGTGCATCTTGTACTTCTTTTGGTAAATTTAAAAGTCTCATTTTATTTGCTACTGCAGATTGACTAATACCAAGTTTAGTTGCAATATCTTCTTGAGTAAATCCTTTATCCATAAGTTTTTTATATGATTGAGCTTCCTCAATAACAGATAAATTCTTTCTTTGAAGATTTTCAAGTAAAGCTATTTCAGCACTAGTATTATCATCAGTATTGTTTATAATAGCAGGAATCTTCTTAAGACCAGCAATACAAGAAGCTTTATATCTTCTTTCACCTGCAATTATTTCATATTTTTCTCCAATACTTCTAAGTACTATAGGTTGAATAACACCATACTTAATAATAGAATTAGCAAGTTCATTTAGCTCTTTCTCATCAAATGCAAGTCTTGGTTGAAACCTATTAGGTATAATATCTTCAACAGGTATGTAATAAATTTTATCTTTATTCTCGTCCATAATCTCTATCCTTTTTTCCTACTATATATTCATTTTAAAGCATTTTAAAGTTTTTATCAAGTTAATAACAAGATATTTACTATTTATTTTTATACATTTTTAATAAAGAATTATAACTTCTAGGATACTTTTTATCAGTTATTTTTTCTTTTTTATATACAGGTATTACTCTATAAGCTTCATTAATAGGTAAGTTATACACTTCTTTTTGAATTAATTTTATTCCAAGTTCTTTTTCTAAATAACTATATTTTACTAATTCTTCTTCACAATTAGATTTCAACGGAGCTAAAATACCATTTACTTTTACTAAAGGTGTAGCCATTTCAAGTATCATAGGTATTGATGTAACTGCTCTACAAGTAACAATATCAAATTTTTCACGTTCTTTAGAACTATAATTTTCAATTCTATTATTTATAACTGTCACATTTTCTAATTTTAATGCATCTTTTACTGCATTTAAGAATGTACATTTCTTCCCATTAGATTCAACTAGTATAACACTTACTTTTGGAAATACTATAGCTATAGGAAGTCCAGGAAATCCAGCACCCGTACCAAAATCACATAAACTAACTTCACTATTTAAATTAACTACTTTAAATAAACACAATGAATCATAAAAATGTAACAAGAATACATCTTTTTCTTCAAGAATAGTAGTCATATTAAACTTGTTATTCCATTCTACTAACTTCTCAAAATAAGTAAAAAATTTATTATAAAATTCTTCAAGTTTTTCTGCAATGTCGTATTCTGAAATATTATCATTTTTATAAATA
>OIYS01001753.1_pt1 | contig 10248 bp, 10 predicted proteins | sample 1588271 | NCBI WGS metagenome assembly OIYS01 (sample SAMN03283286) | human gut metagenome | biome: human-associated habitat; material: feces | host: Homo sapiens | place: Peru | collected 2012
GTTCTGGAATAAAAATAAGCCAATAGCATTCAATGAACGTCAAATAAAAGTATTAAAAAAATTATTAGACGATTTTGAAGGAAATTTAACGACTAAAAAATGGGCTAAAATTTGTAATTGTTCTCATGATACTGCTAACAGAGATATTGCCAATTTAGTTAAAAATAACATTTTAGAAAAATGTGGTGAAGGACGTGCAACACATTTCATTTTGCGTAGATAATTTACAAAATCTACGCAGAATTTGCGTAGGAAGATTCCATTATCCGCAATAGAAATTTAATATTTTTTAATAATTCCAAACAATAAAGGCAATTTTTACAAAATAAAAAACTTTATTATGGTACGGGGAATATTTATAAGGGGAAATAGAAATGGGATTATCAAAAATTGCACGTACTATTGCGACAAAAGCCGGCAATCGTTTAGGATTTTATTCTAAAAAACAATCAGTGGACATTTCAATTAATATCGGGAAAGAACTTGTTGATTTATCAAGAGCCGGCAAACAAATAAACAAAGAACTTGTACAATCAACAATTAAAAAACATGCGCCAAAAGTAAAAGTAAATATTATTACTGATAAAGATGAGTTTAAGCAATTACTACAAAATGCAGGCGAAAATGTTGAAAATTTAGAGGCAGCAGCAAACGGTTATGCTGCATTGAGTTTTAGCTTTGGAAAAGGAGCAAAAGGGATATTTGTTCCAAGCTTAGGTACTGAAAGGGGAATTTCGCATTTTGCCCATGAATTTGAACATTATATGTACAATGAACATACACCAAAACGAAATCTTGCCATTAAAACTGCTAGAAAAATGGCAAAATTAGAAGAAAAATTTAAAAAAGCAAAACCAACAAACAAACCTGAAACATATAACCAAATTTCTTTAGAAAATAAAATACAAAGATCTCTACGTGAATATTTTGGAATTAATGATTTAAGTACAACCGGCGGACTAAAAGGAGTTGAACCGACTGCAGAAGGTGTAACTGAATTATTGAAAGGAAAGAATTTTACAGGCTTAACAAGTGACAAACGAGTTGATGCGTATATTAGGACAATAACAAGGCACCACGTAAATCCAAAAAACAAAAACAGTTTTGCGAATTTACTACTCACAAAAACTACAATAGACGATGAAGCTCGTGCATACGGCGTTAGTGATGCTGTTAACCGATATATCTCAGGCACAAACGAAATAACTTGGGAAGGTTTAACCTCAGAAATCTACAAACGCGCAAGCAAAGTTTTAAAAGGTGACATGGCAAAAAGTTTGGGAACTCTCGGTAATACAAATAAGACCGAAGTAACTAAAGAAATTAAAACAGGATTACCCAAAACATCATATACAGGTAAAAAAGCTCGAGATATATTACATAGTGCACTTGGAAAAGCATTTGGAAAACCACACAAAATAATAAAAATAAATGTCGGCTTATATGAGCAAGCTCATAAGGCAACCACTTAATAACACATGCCTAATACTTTTATTAGAGTAGCCAAATCACCCTCTTCCATATCTGCAGTAAGCGAAAGTCGTAAGCGCGAAGTTCCCAAAGGTACGGTAGGCGGACGTATCGGCAAAGTGAAATAACCGTTTTGATATAAAATATTACTTACCTCAACAGTTTTATCATTTTCACCTATTATCACAGGAATAATATGGCTGACACTCCCCATTTTTTCCCCGAGTTTCAACATTTTTTTGCGAATTTCGAATGTATTTGGCAATTTATTTTCAATTATCCACTTTGAAAAAGCCACATTAATAGGTGGCAAAGATGTTGAAAATATAAACGAACGAGCTTTATTAATCAAATAATTAATTAAGACTTTCTTACCGGTAACAAAAGCCCCCATAGAGCCGATAGCTTTGCCAAAAGTACCGACAATCAGGTCAATATCTTGTATTAAGTTTAATTTTTCAGCGACTCCAAGCCCTCTTTCGCCAAATACTCCAAATGCATGCGCTTCATCCAAAACTAAAATACAATCATATTTTTTCTTAAGTTCAACAAGCCTCAATAAATTCGCGATATCTCCATCCATACTAAAAACACTTTCTGAAACAATCACAGCATTGTTGAAGTTATTTCTTTCTTTAACAAGTAACTTTTCAAGATTATCCATGTCATTATGCTTGTAACGAAAAAATTTTCCCTTAGCAAGTTGCATACCATCAATTATGCTGGCATGATTGAGCTTGTCAGAAAAAATAACATCGCCACTACCGGCAATCGAACTATTAATCCCGACATTTGCATGATAACCACTATTAAACAATAAAGTAGCCTCTGTTCTAAAAAGTTTCGTTATAAGATTTTCCAGTTCACTATAAATTGGTAAAGTTCCCGTCAATAATCTGGCAGAAGCACTTCCAAACGTATATTTTGAACCGACTTCACTCAAAAATTCTTTAGTTATTTGTTCGTTATCTGGAAAACCGAGATAGTTATTAGAAGATAAATTCAGGAGTTTTTTATCGTCAACATAAATATATTTTCCACACTTACGCTCAAAGTTTTTTATTGAACGTAAGTGTGAATTTTTCTCTAAACCATCAAGTGTTAATTCAAATTTTTCAAACATAATTTTCTCTAATAAAAATACTTAGTCAAACAAACCACAAGTAAGGTATCTTTCTCCGGAATCAGGCAAAATTGCAACAATTAATTTACCTTTATTTTCAGGTCTTTTTGATAATTCTATTGCAGCATATACATTTGCACCACAAGAAATTCCTGACAAAATTCCTTCTTCACGTGCTAACCGTTTTGAAATTTCAAAAGCATCTTCGTTTTTTACTGCAATAATCTCATCCACGACACTTCTGTCAAAATTTTTCGGAACAAAATTTGCACCAATACCTTGAATTTTGTGCGCACCGGCAGGTTGTCCGGCTAAAACTTGTGAAGTATAAGGCTCAACCGCAACAGCTTTAATGTCAGGATTTTTAGCTTTCAGACCTTTTGCGATACCTGATATTGTACCACCGGTACCAACACCTGCAACAACAATATCAACTTTACCATCTGTATCATGCCAGATTTCTTCTGCAGTTGTCACTGTGTGCATATCAGGGTTTGCAGGATTGCAGAACTGTTGTAAAATTATTGAATTTGGAATTTCTTTAGATAGAGCTTCTGCCTTGTCAACAGCGCCCTGCATACCTTTTGCTCCATCTGTCAACACTAATTCTGCACCATATGCCCTTAAAAGCATTCTACGTTCTTCACTCATAGTTTCCGGCATGGTTAGTATAATTTTATACCCTTTTACTGCACAAACAAAAGCAAGTCCTATTCCCATATTTCCGCTTGTAGGCTCAATAATCGTTGTATCTTTTTTAATCAATCCCTCTTTTTCAGCTTGCATAATCATGTTCAAGGCCGGTCTATCTTTTACGGAACCGGCAGGATTTTTACTCTCAATTTTGGCAACAACCGTTGCAACTCCATTATTTAGTTTATTTATTTTTACAAGTGGAGTATTCCCTACAAGTTCTAACATATTATCTGCAATTTTCATAAAAACCCCCTTCTTTCTCATAATACTAATACAAAAATTTTATTTGCAAAATAACTTTTAGAGGAGTAGAATTTTATACACACTGGAATTAAGATTATGTTAAAATACTTTAAAAATTTTATTAAAAATCATATTGACTTTAAAATATATAATTGCACATGGATTTCTATAATGGTTGCAATTATGGTGATACCTTGCGTATTATTTTTACCACAGCACTTTGGCTATGAAAACGGTTTATTAGAAAACATTCAAATGCTAACACTATTTATAGGCTTGATACTTGCAATAAAAGCTAAAATAAACAAACAGTTTTTCTATTTTGTGGCAATGGTTATAGGAATTTTGGTAATACGGGAAGTAAATTGCGGTAGAACTTTATTCTTCCCTATTCCGGGGGAAGTTAATGCATACTACTCTTGGAAAGACATAAAATACGGTTGGCTTGCACATCCGATTTATGGTATTTACATGGCTTATGTTGCTTTTTATTTTTTTAAAAATAAATTATTCATAAATTTATTAAACTATATTAAAAAAGTAAAATTTCCGATTTGGAACATTGTTTTAATGATAACCGGCATGGGACTTGGTTTATATGCCGAAAAAGTTATGGAAAATTTTGTGTTTGAAGAAATTTCAGAACTTTTGTTTTATGTTTCACTAGTTGGAATAATTTATTTATATGCGTATAATAAAAACTTTGAAATTAGCGAATAGAAAAAACATCTTTTGCGTTTTTTGATGTTGCCTCAGCGACTTCTTCATAAGATATTCCGCGAAGTTTCGCTATCTCTTCTGCGACATACCTGACATAAGCAGGCTGGTTCTCACTCCCCCTATATGGAACAGGAGTTAAATACGGTGCGTCTGTTTCTAAAAGAAGTCTGTCTAGCGGAACATCAATTGCGACATCTTTTGTTTTTATAGCTTTTTTAAAAGTGACAACTCCGCCTAATGCAACATACCAACCCTCTTTTAAACATTCTCTTGCAAATTCTACACTTCCTGAAAAACAGTGCATTACAACTTTGGAAGTTTTATTATATTCTTTTAAAATATCAAAAGTATCTTTATGCGCCTCTCTATCGTGAACCGAAATCGGAAGATTTAATTCATTCGCCAATTTTACCTGTTTTATAAAAACTTCTTTTTGCAATTCGTTAAAACTTTTATCCCAATAATAATCAAGTCCGATTTCTCCAATTGCAATAATTTTTTCACTTTTAGAATACTCTCTTATTTTGTCAAGGATAGAATCATCCCAATCTTTCACCTCTGATGGATGAACTCCAAGCATTCCGTATACATTATCATATTTTTGCGCTAATTCATAAATTTTATCGATATCTTTTGGATAAGCGCAAGGAACAAGTAATTTTTGAACATCGTTTTGCGCTGCATTCTTCAAAACCTCTTCAATAGAAATTCCTTCAATACAATCTATGTGTGTATGGGTATCAATTAGCATTTTTCAATTTTCCTCTTTTTACATTAAATTATACCACACCATAAAATTTGTGCTATAATTCGACTTATGGAAGAGAAAAATTTAAAAATTTCAATCGCGCATTTGTACCCAAAATTGCTTAACTTATATGGTGATATCGGGAATATTATTACGCTAAAAAAACGTTGCGAATGGCGCGGAATAAATGTTGAATTTGAAGAAATAGGAATAGGTGACAAAATCAACGAACACGACATTTATTTTATCGGCGGAGGACAAGACAAACAACAAGAAGAAGTTGCAGACGAACTTTACAAACAAAAAGATTTTTTAACAGAAGAGCGTGACAGAAACACGGTATTTTTAGGTATATGCGGAGGCTATCAGTTATTCGGGCATTACTACCAACCACACAACAAAGAACGCTTAAACGGAATCAGCCTAATGGATGCATATACTGTCGCCGGAAACAAAAGATTTATCGGAAATGTTACCGCTGAAACAGATTTTCTAACCCCAAATACTCTTGTAGGATTTGAAAATCACAGCGGACTAACATACATCCAAGGAGAAACAAAACCTTTGGCAAGAGTCATTGTCGGGAACGGCAACAACGGACAGGATAAGACAGAAGTCGGAAGATATAAAAACGTATTCGGAACATATCTTCACGGCTCTTTTTTGCCTAAAAACCCTCATTTCGCAGATTATATGATTGAACTTGCATTAGAAAAACGTTATGGAGAAAAAATTCCGCTCAAAAAACTCGATGATTCACTTGAATTAAAAACGCACAAGTCACTTGTCGGTAAAGCTTATTAATTCAAATTCTTGTATTTTTTGAAAAAAGCATTATAATTTTGTTATGGGCGAAATAAATATTGATACATCAAATCTTGACGAACTGAAAAAACGAGTTCACGACAAACTCGAACAGACTGAACTGTTTAAATTTAAAGGAACAGTATCCAAACTTTTAGGTTTAACAGTAGAAGTAAAACTCCCTGGACTTAAAGTCGGAGATTTATGTTACATAGAAACTAACACAGGAGAACGTAAGCCCGCAGAAGTTCAAGCATTCAAAGGTGAAGCCGCCCAACTGTTGCTATTACTTGACGGAAACGGAATCGGACAAGGCAGTAAAGTTATCGCAACAGGCAAACCTATTATTATCCCTGTCGGAGATTTTTTGCTCGGCAGATTGATTAATCCAATGGGTGAACCTATTGACGGCAAACCGATGGATACTACAGGTGCTACTTGGCGCCCAATCGAAGGACCTCCACCGGGACCTTTTGAGAGACCTATTATTACGGAACAGTTTTCTACAGGTGTACGTGCAATAGATGCCTGTATGACAATGGGTTGCGGTCAGCGTTTAGGGCTATTCGCCGGTTCGGGGGTTGGGAAAAGTACCCTACTAGGTATGATTGCAAGAAATTCTGATGCAGATGTTAACGTTGTAGCCTTAATCGGAGAACGCGGAAGAGAAGTTAAAGAATTTGTAGAAGATTCTCTTGGCGAGGAAGGTATGGCAAAATCCGTACTCGTTTGCTCAACAGGTGACCAACCTCCATTGATTAGACAAAAAGCACTTTTAACCGCAACTGCCGTTTGTGAATATTTTAGAGATCAAGGGAAAAAGGTGTTCTTGATGACAGATACCGTTACACGTTGCGCAATGGCAGGTCGTGAAGTAGGTTTGTCATTAGGTGAACCTCCTACAATGAAAGGTTATCCGCCATCAATATTTTCTTGGCTGCAAAAAGTTCTTGAACGTGCCGGCAACAGCCCAAAAGGTTCCATCACGGCACTATATACAGTATTGATGGAAGGTGATGATATTTCGGATCCGATTGTAGATATTGTGCGCGGTATTGTTGACGGTCACATCTTTTTGTCAAGAAAAGTTGCAGAAAGCAACCACTATCCGGCAATTGACGTACTGGGAAGTATCTCAAGGCTTATGTCCGCAATTGCAACTCCGGAACATAAAGAAGCGGCAGCTAAAATGAGAAAAATTCTTGCAATGTATCGAGAAAACAAAGACCTTATTGATGTTGGTATGTATCAACCGGGGTCTAACCCAAAACTTGATACCGCAATTCAGATGATGCCACAAGTAAACGCGTTTTTACAACAACGAACATCTGACAGCGTTACAATGGAAACAACGATTCAAACCCTTGTTGATATGATGAGAAATGTTGATATTTAATATCTTAATATATCGATTTTTATAGTAAAATCGGCTGAGATTTTGCCATTTCTTGCCATTTCTCCAACCATTCACCATGCAAGTCCATTGGGGTATCCCCAGTAACATATTTGCCATTATTTTTTAGGTAAAGGAGTTTTCGAATATTCTGCATAGACTCAGAACTTACTATTTTTTTACCATTTACAGTTTTAGAGACAATTGTTTTTTCAATTTCTTCTCTGGTCAAACCTGTATTTGTTTGCCAATGCTTTATATACCGCTCAATTTGATCAGCAGACACTTCATTTTCTTGCGGAAGTATCCTAAAACCACTCTTATAATGGAATGGGAATGCATCAGCTACCGCACAAATTTCAACAGTATCCATGCCCTCTTGCATCATACGTTCAACAGCAATTTGATGAGCACGCAAGCCAATCCCTGAAAATCTTCCGTTATTGCCTTTTGAATCCATCCAATCGGATACTATTTTGTTATTAACTTTATCAAGTTTAAATGAGCGTTGACCAACGAGTTCGTACTCGTTTGCAGAATTTTTAACAAAAATTCCCCATCTTTCTAAAGTTTTCACCTCAGCCGGTGACACATCCAAAGCACCATAAGGATCCGGTCCTTTAGCCAAGCAACGAACATATGCTTCTTGAGGTTTCCCGGTTTTCTTATCAATAATAGTTGTCACTTGATACCCATCTTCATTAAGCCTCCTTGTAGGGGCAAGTTCAGGCGAATACAGTTTTTGCATTGTTTTAGATTCTTCTATTGCAGATTTTGGAAGAGGTTTTGCATTTTTAAAATAATCAACAACTTTCTTTTCATAATCACGAACCCTTTGAGTAATTGTAGACAAATTTATATCAGAACCTGTAAAAATCTGCTTACCATCATTTCCCCTAATATGCAAACCGCTGACACTCACAGGAAAAGTTAGATTCAATTGCCCTGATTTTTTAGCTAAGGCAATTTCCCCTGAAGGAATCCAAATTGTGTGTCCTGTATTAGCAAAGCTCGGCAAGTTACAAGACCCAGTACGCAATTTTTTAAACGCTGAACCAACTTTTTCGAATTCACCCTTGCCAATAGCTTCTTGTAGAGCTTTTCTGTTTGCAATTGTAAAACCATTGTAAACCAAATTTCTAAGACTACTAATTTTAAAACTCATTATAAAATCCCCATAATATTCCCCTGTATATTTATAAAAACATTTACCCCCCGAAAATTGCCTAAAAGTTATTGGTTTGTAAAAAATAAAAAGGGCAGATATTCGTCTGCCCTTTTGTATATTATTTAAATTGTTCTAATAGCATTCCATGAGATTCCAGATAATCTAACCACTCTTTTTTATCCGGTAGCACATCTGCTCTGGTTTTACCGTTCAAAAGTGCATCATCTCCGTCAGTTCCATTTAGTTTTTGCATAACTTTATTGTGGAAAACATCTGCATCTACAGACCAATCCTCACTATCAAACGATTTTCCGGTAGATTGTTCCATAATATCTATATAATCAACAATTTGTTTTACAGTCATATTTGATGTTGCTTCAAATTTTTCTAGTTGGGCTTTGTTTTCAGGTTTTAACAAATCACGAAAATCAGAAGCTTTCATCCCTCTAACATTTTCCCAGTCTGCTTTATACTGTGCATATTCAACCTTAGACATTTTAGCGACCCGCGTTTCCGGAATAGTTTTGAACGCCGCCCATGCAAGACGATTTTTAACCTCTTCCGAAGTGTTTACACTATTTTCATCCTTCAAAGAACTAAATACAAACGAGCAACTTTTCGCATCTGCTAGTGTACCATCAGGCTTTAATTTAGGTTGCTCCCCAATAGGTGGTTTTGAAATATCTCCTCCACAACAAGAAACAAGTTCATCCGAAGTCGCTAAGCGTGTATATGCCGAATTATTAAGTCTGTTATAAAGAGCGGGCTCCTTAAGTAGCCAACGGTTTGCTTGAGTTTTCATAGTATCATATAAAAGTTGAGTTTCATCCTGATTAAGTTCAACGCCGTACCTATCCTGCATCATTGCCTTAATTCCAATCATTGGATCTTCATTTTCAATCCAATCTTGACACCAAGCTTCAAAAGAACTACCTTTATCATCAGCTACTAGCGATAGGTTATACTTTTTGGCAAATTGTTCAGGAGTCAAATCTCCTATTTTATGGTTGTCATCTGTATTATGAACACGCCACATTTCATCTTCAACATTATCAATTGTTCCATTTTGACTTTTGTCATATGAAAACCATTTATTTGTATCTCTATTGGCAAAATAAATTGCCTCTAATATTGCGTTTGCTTTTTGCTCGCTATAACCGGCACTCAAAAGCTCTTCTTTAGAGATTTTTCCATCTTTATTTTTGTCCAATTTAGTGAATAAACTTTCGTTTGTTTGCACACTTTTTGTAGAGGATGTCTTGCTTGAACGGTGAGAACTTCCCAAACCAAATACGGGATTAATTTCTGTCATACTTATACTCCTTTTCTCTCGTTATAATCATTCATAAATTTATGGATTTAGGATATCACTATGCCATTTCGGGTTTGTTATATTGCGGATTTTGTTTAGCAACATCAAAAATACTTGTGTTCATAGCGATATGGTTTGAACCTTGTTTGTTTTCTGAACCGTTATTTTTATTCGCCTGAATTCCTGTTTTTTTTTGAACATTTTCTAACTTGCTACCTTTCAACATTCCAATAAAAGACTTACCTTCTTTTTTGGCAACAAAAACAGAAAGATCTTCATCATATTGCCCTTTAAATGCAGCTATATTTTGTAAAGAAACGGTATCACGCCCATTAAAATTAGTTCGCCCGTTCATTAGTTTAATCATATCTTCCTGTTTGAATGTTGGAAACTGTTTATAAATATCTCCGACAGTAATTGACATAATAAAATCCTTTCTAAAAATTAAATCCTTACATGTTTAATAAAACAGCCAACTGTTCGAAATTACCCATCAAGACACACGACGCCTGCTATGCTATGCTATGCTATGCTATGCTATGCTATGCTATGCTATGCTATGCTATGAGGC
>OIYS01001754.1_pt1 | contig 10245 bp, 9 predicted proteins | sample 1588271 | NCBI WGS metagenome assembly OIYS01 (sample SAMN03283286) | human gut metagenome | biome: human-associated habitat; material: feces | host: Homo sapiens | place: Peru | collected 2012
ACATCGGCGGGCAGCTTGCCGCTGGGCACCTGGCGGCCCATGACCTTCTTGATGAGCATCTTTTCAGCGCCCTCGGGATACTGGGTCTTGGCGGCCACTACCCGGATATTGTCGTAGGCCTTGACCTTTTCTTCCATCAGAGCCACGGCATCGGGCTTGTTGTCCTCAATGAGGATCACGCCCTCGGGGGCAGAGACGGCCTTCATCATGGCCCGCAGACCGTAGATGATGTCGTCGGCGTACTCCAGGAGCACCCGGTGGTCAGCAGTCAGGTAGGGCTCGCACTCGGAGCCGTTGATCAGTACGGCATCGATGGGCTTGCCGGGCTTCAGCTTGACATAGGTGGGGAAGGTAGCGCCGCCCATGCCCACAATGCCCTTCTCCTTGACGATCTCAACGATCTCATCGGGGGTCAGCTCTTCCAGGGGCTTGTTGGGCTTCACGGACTCGTCCAGCGTGTTCTTGCCGTCGTTTTTGATGACAACGCTCAGGATACCGGGGCCCTTGTTGGGGTGGGTATGAGGCTCCACGGCCACAACGGTGCCGCTGACGGAGCTATGGACAGGAGCACTGATGAATCCGGCCTGCTCGCCGATGAGCTGGCCAACCTTTACGGTGTCACCGGCCTGGACCACAGGATTGGCGGGAGCGCCGATGTGCATAGCCAGGGGAATGATCACCGTGTCGGGCTCCGGGAACTTCTGCAATGCCAGATGCTCGGTGTACTCCTTGTTCTCGGTGGGATGGACGCCGCCGTAGAAGCCCTCGTAGCGCTTTGCCCGGGCCTCGGCCACATAGGCCTTGATGGCATCTACATTGACCTTGGAGTAATCCCGAAGCTGGACGCTCTGGGACAGGAATTCCTTCGTCCGTCCCTGCTTCTCCAGGCGCTGATAGATCTTCTCCCAGGCGCAGTCCTTCTTGGGGTCGATTTCGCACTTGCCGTTTTTGGCGCCGCCGCACTGGCCGTTAATCAGGCCCTTGGAGCAGTCTACAATGGGGCAGATGCCGCCGGTGACGTTCAGATAGCACTGGGCGCAGGCGCCGCAGGTCTTCTTCGTCAGGGCCATGCCATGATGGCCGGTGTAATTGAGGGAATTGGTTGCCGTAAACACGGGAACGGACTCCAGATCCGCCACGGTCTGCACGCCCAGACCACAGGAAATGACGACCACGTTCTCAGTGCCTTCGGGTACGATACCTGCCAGCTTCTTCTCGGTCTGAACCTTATTGCACAAGAAATCCACTTTTACCGTACCGGTGATGTGCTTGCCCTGCTCCTCGGCAATGGCCGCAAAGCTGTCGCACTCCGGCTCTTCGGTCGTGTTGAACTCCTTGAAGCACTTGTTGCAGGCGACAACAAAGAAGTTATCCTTCCCCGCAAGCAAGCCTTCCAACTCTTCCCTGCTCTTCAACACATACTTGGTATAATCCACCAAATATCACCTTCTTATCGATTTGTTGTCCGTTTGTATTGATTAAACGACCACGGTTGGATTATATCATACGCTCCACACAAATGTCCAGCATTTTCCCATCTTTTTTCAGCAATTTCCCTTATTTCCCCTTTATTAGTTAGCATTCGCTAACTTTTGCAAACGGGCATTCCGGTAGGCGAGCCGGAACCGCACGATTCAAAAACGTGCTTTGGCTCCCCCGATTGGAAGAGCTAAAGCACGCTAAAACGGGATTTTCCCTGCTGTCTCAATATTTTTTGCTGAAATACAGCTTGAACATCAGGGTCATCAGACTGGCTGCGAAAACTGTGGCCAGCAGCGTCAGGCCGACGGTCATGCTGAAATACCCCGCCACGATCATCGCCACAAGCCCCAGAATCAGAGTCGCCCGCATGGCAGCGCACAGCGCCTGGGTATAAATCTGTGCCTGGCGCTCGTCGCTTTCCTTAATGTACAGCTTTTTCAGTTTTTTCTCGTCCTTCATTGCACACAGGTTCCGGATCAGCACCAACAGCAGCAGGACAAAAATGCCGATGCTGGCGCCGGAGATGAAGCCCCGCCAGCTGGACTGCCAATGGCTGTCGGCCACAGACGGCGTCAGATTTACGATTCCGGCCTCGCCCAAAAATCCCAACACGCAGAATACAGCAAGAACAACGCATCCGATAGCCAGAACGACATTCTGAACTCTCAATTTTTCACGATAAGTTTCCATGGTTTATCCCTCCAAATCCGAGAAGTCAAACACTTCTTCGATGGTCAGCCCGAAATAGTGGGCAATTTTGTACGCCAGAGGCAGCGAGGCGGTGTACTTCCCCACCTCAATCGACGTAATGGTCTGCCGGGTAGTCCCCACGGCGTCCGCCAGTTCCTCCTGAGACAGTTTATTCTTCTTTCGCAGTTCGCGGATATTCGTTTTCATAAACACTCCTTTGATTTCCCCGCGCGTCCGCAAGGGAAAATGCTAAGTTAACTTTGCAAGCAAAGTATAGCACGCTTTGCAATTTTTGTCAAGTGTACTTTGCAAAAATCACAGAAACTTTTTTGAATGGGTACAACCCCTTGGCTCTCCCTCCGGGAGAGCTGTCACCGAAGGTGACTGAGAGGGTATTGCACCCTGGTCTCCCCTCTCCGTCCTCGCTGCGCTCGGCCACCTCTCCCAATGGGAGAGGCAAGTGGGTGCTTGTATCAACTTATACAAAAAACAGGCACAGCGGATTATCCCACTGTGCCTGTTAACTGTCTGATACGCCCTGCCTGTTGCGGCGGGATCTTCAATATATATAGGGAATTACTTTCCGGGCTTGAAGGAATCCTTCAGGCTGACGGAACGGTTGAACACCAGATGGCCGGGTGCGCAGTCCTTGCTGTCCGGGCAGAAGTAGCCCAGACGCATGAACTGATAGGACGCGGGCGCCTTGGCGTCCCGGAGGCTGGCCTCCACCTTGCAGCCGGTGAGGACTTCCAGAGACTTCTCGTTCAGGCAGGCCAGAAAATCCTTGCCCGCCGCGTCGGGATCGGGGTCATTGAACAGATTGTCGTACTGTCTGACCTCCGCGTCGCAGCAGTTCTCCGCATCCACCCAGTGAATGGTCGCGCCCTTGACCTTCCGGCCGTCGGCGGGGTCGCCGCCCCGGCTTTCGGGATCGTAGGTGGCCAGAATCTCCACCACGTTGCCGTTTTCATCCTTGACGCAGCCGGTGCAGGTGATGAGGTACGCGCCCTTCAGGCGGCACTCCGGCCCGTTGGGGTACAGGCGCTTGTACTTGGGAATCGGCTCGGCCAGGAAATCGTCCTGCTCGATCCACAGGTGCCGGGAGAAGCTGACCTCCCGTGTGCCGTCCTCGGGACGGTTGGGGTTATTTTCCACGGTGACCATCTCGGACTTGCCCTCGGGGTAGTTGGTGATGGTGAGCTTCACAGGCTTCAGCACCGCCATGACCCGCTGGGCAGTCTCGTTCAGGTCTTCCCGCAGGCAGAATTCCAGAAATGCGTAGGGAATGGTGTTGGGAGACTTGGCCACGCCCACCCGCTCGCAGAAGTTGCGGATGGACTTGGGGGTATAGCCCCGGCGGCGCAGGCCGCAGAGGGTGGGCATCCGGGGGTCATCCCAGCCGGAAACATAGCCGTTCTCCACCAAGGCTCTCAGCTTGCGCTTGCTGAGCACGGTGTGGTCGATGCCCAGTCTCGCGAACTCGATCTGCCGGGGATGATGAGGCACGGAGACATGCTCCACCACCCAGTTATAAAGAGGACGGTGGTTCTCAAATTCCAGAGAGCACAGAGAATGGGTAATGCCCTCCAGCGCGTCCTGAATGGGGTGTGCAAAGTCGTACATGGGATAGATGCACCACTTGTCTCCCTGACGGTGGTGGTGCATATGACGGATGCGATAGATGACCGGGTCGCGCATATTGAAGTTGCCGGACGCCAGGTCGATCTTGGCGCGGAGGGTATAACGGTTGTCCTCAAATTCTCCGGCGCGCATTCTGGCGAACAGGTCCAGACTTTCCTCAATGGGGCGGTCGCGGTAAGGGGAAACGGCAGGGGTATTCAGGTCGCCCCGGTACTCCTTGAACTGCTCCGGCGTCAGCTCGCAGACGTAGGCCAGCCCCTTCTTGATCAGCTCCACCGCATATTCGTAGTCCTTCTCAAAATAGTCGGAGCCGTAGTAGAAGCGGTCGCCCCAGTCGAAGCCCAGCCAGTGGATGTCTTCCTTGATAGCCTCCACGAACTCCACATCCTCCTTGGTGGGGTTGGTGTCGTCCATGCGGAGGTTGCACAGGCCATTGTACTTCTCGGCGGTGCCGAAGTCGATGATCAGCGCCTTGCAGTGGCCGATATGCAGATAGCCGTTGGGTTCCGGCGGAAACCGGGTATGGACGGTCTGACCCGCAAACTGCCCGCCGGGGGCGATGTCCTCGTCGATGAATGCGTGGATAAAGTTTTTGCTTTCAGTCATTTCAGCCATGATAATCCCTCTCATTTCCTTGGGTTTTTCCAATTACCAGACATTATACCCTACTGTTTCCAGTTTTGCAACCAAAAATCCCGCCAGAATCCATCTTTTCCAAGGGGCGCGCTGTGTGGAAATTACACAGAAGGCCCCGCATTGTGAAAAATCGGAAAACATTTTAAGAAATCTTAAATTAGTAGTTGTCAATTCGGGCTGGATACGCTAGAATAGGAAAGGATATGAAGATAAGGAGTGATTTCATTTTGCCCGAGCTTAAATATAAGCGCATCCTGCTGAAGGTCAGCGGCGAGGCTCTCGCCGGGGACGCACACCGGGGGCTTGATTTTACCATTGTGGGCGAGCTTTGCGAGTCTATCAAAACCTGCGTGGACATGGGTGTCCAGATTGGTCTGGTCATCGGCGCGGGAAACTTCTGGCGGGGCGTCAAGGACGGCGCGGATAAGATGCAGCGTTCTCACGCCGACTCCATGGGTATGCTGGGCACGGTAATGAACGCCATCGCCGTGGCCGACGCCCTGAACCGCCACGGCATGGACGCCCGGGTTCTCAGCGCCGTGGAGATGAACAAGTTCGCCGAGTATTTTACCCGGGATTTGGCCGAGCGGTACTTAAATGAGGGGAAGGTCGTCCTCTTTGCCGCCGGTACCGGCAACCCCTACTTCTCCACCGACACCGGCGCGGTGCTCCGGGGCGTGGAGATTGAGGCCGACGCCGTGCTGATGGCCAAGAACGTGGACGCCATTTATTCCGCCGACCCCGCCAAAGACCCCACCGCCGTCCGCTACTCCCGCCTGACCTATAGCGAGGTGCTGGCGAAGAATCTGAAGGCCACGGACATCACCGCTATGGCGCTGGCTATGGACAACGACATGACCATGGTCTGCTTCGGTCTGAATGAAGAAAACAGCATCGTCCGCGTGGTTCGCGGCGAAGAGATCGGTACTACCGTAAAAAATCATTTCTAAGGAGGAACACAAAATGACCGTCGATTTCAAAGAATATTCCCGGAGAATGGACAAGGCTCTCGAGCATCTGGACGAGGAATTCGCCTCCGTCCGCGCCGGCCGCGCCAACGCAAAGGTTCTCGATCGGATCACCGTGGAATACTATGGCAGTGAAACGCCCCTGAACGGCGTCGCCACCATCTCCACCCCCGACGCCCGTACCCTGATTATTCAGCCCTGGGACACCAAGCTGCTCAAGGACATCCAAAAGGCCATCCAGACCTCCGATCTGGGCATCAACCCCCAGAACGACGGCCGCGTCATCCGTCTGGTGTTCCCCCAGCTCACCGAGGAGCGCCGTAAGGATCTGGCCAAGCAGGTCAAAAAGTATTCCGAGGAAGCCAAGGTCGCCATGCGCAACATCCGCCGGGACGGCATGGACTATGTCAAGAAGCTGAAGAAGAACAGCGAGATCACCGAGGACGACCAGAAGAAGGCCGAGAAGGATTTACAGGATCTGCTGGACAAGAACATCAAGCGCGCCGACGCCGCTCTTGCCGCCAAGGAAAAGGAACTGATGGCGATTTAACGCCGTCAGCCAAAACAAAGCACCCCTGCTGGCGGCTGGAAGCAGCCGCCAGCAGAAATTGCTTTTTTATCTTCGCAGATCTGTTCACTAACCATTTAGAAAGAGGTGCTTTATGGCACTTTCGCAAAACTCTCCCCCGCCCCGGCATATTGCCATCATCATGGACGGCAACGGCCGCTGGGCAAAGCAGCGGGGTCTGCCCCGCACCGCCGGTCACGCCGCAGGGGCGGAAGCCTTCCGGCGGATCGCCAACTACTGCCGCACGCTGGGCGTGGAATACCTGACGGTATACGCCTTTTCCACGGAGAACTGGAAGCGCTCGGCGGAAGAAGTGGCGGGAATCATGAAGCTGTTGCGCCGGTATCTGGAAGAGGCGCTGCGGGATATGGAAAAAAACCGGGTAAAATTCCGCTTCTTCGGCGACCTGACCCGTCTCAGCCCGGAGCTGCAAACGCTCTGCCACGATGCGGAAAGCCGCTCGGAGGACTACGACGTGCAGGTGAACTTCTGCCTGAACTACGGCGGGCGGGATGAGATCATCCACGCGGTGAAGGCTTACACGGCGGATGTCGCCGCCGGAAAGGCCGACCCGGAAGAATTGACCGAGGACGTTTTCTCCCGGTATCTGTACTCGGCGGGCGTGCCCGACCCGGAGCTGATCATCCGGCCATCCGGAGAGATGCGGGTCAGCAACTTCCTGCTGTGGCAGTCCGCGTACTCGGAATATGTAATTATGAACGTACTTTGGCCTGATTTCACACCGGAACATCTGGACAGCGCCATTGAGGAATTTCACCGGCGCAGCCGCCGGTTCGGAGGGACATAGAGAAATGAAAAAACGCATTATTTCCGCAGCGATTCTGGTGCCGATCCTCTTTCTTCTGACACTGGCCGCACCGGTGATTGCCGCGTCACTGGTCATGAGTGCGCTCATGGCCATCGCGGCCTACGAGCTTCTGTACCGCACAGGGCTTGTAAAGCGGCCGCGGCTGGTGATCTACTCCTGCATCATGGCGGCCGCCGTGTGCATGTGGAGCTATTTCGGCGCGATTCATTCCTACTTTGTCATCCTCATGATTGTGTTCTTTATCCTGATGTTCTCGGAGATGATGCTTGACCACATAAAGGTTCACTTTGAGGATCTGTCCATGTGCTTTGTGGCGGGTCTTCTCATCCCCTACATGCTCAGCTCCCTCATCCGCATTCTGAATATGGATCTCGGACGGTATGTCATCCTGATTCCCTTCGTGGTGGCGTTCATGTCCGACGCAGGCGCATACTTTATCGGCCTGAAATTCGGGCGGCACAAGCTGGCGCCTGTGGTCAGCCCCAACAAGACCATCGAGGGCGCGCTGGGCGGCATTGCCTTCGCCGTGGTCAGTATGCTTGTTTACGCCCTGATCATCGACCTGCTGCCCGGCAATCTCCGGGTCAACTACGGTCTTGCGCTGCTGTATGGCTTCGCCGGTTCCCTGCTGGGCATTTTCGGCGATCTGTGCTTCTCCATCGTCAAGCGGCAGACCGGTATCAAGGATTACGGCAATCTGATCCCCGGCCACGGCGGCGTGCTGGATCGGTTCGATTCCCTGACCCTGGTCGCCCCGGCCATGGAAGTATTGTTGGTGCTGCTTCCCATGGCGGTGTAAGGAGCGGCCTATGGTGCAGTGTGTCAGTATTCTCGGCTCCACCGGTTCCATCGGCCGGCAGAGTCTGGACATTATCCGCCGTCTGCCCGGCATCCGGGTAGCGGCGCTCACCGCCGGAACCAACGTGGAGCGGATGGCGCAGCAGTGCCGGGAGTTTTCACCGAAGCTCGCCGTTATGGCAACGCAGGAAGCCGCTCAGGCACTGGCGGAACGAATAAACGATCTGCCTATCCGGGTAAACTTCGGTGAGGCGGGTCTGATGGAAGCGGCATCCATGGCGGATGCCGACTGCGTTATCACCGCCGTGGTGGGTATGGTCGGTTTGAAGCCCACTCTCGCCGCCATCCGGGCAAAAAAGCGCATCGGCCTTGCCAACAAGGAGACTCTGGTCTGCGCCGGGGAACTGGTGATGGCCGAGGCAGAAAAGTACGGCGCGGAGATCGTCCCCGTGGATTCCGAGCATTCCGCAATCTTTCAGTGCCTTATGGGCTGCGGCAGCAGAAAAGAGATCCGGCGGCTGATCCTCACCTGCTCCGGCGGCCCATTTTTCGGCATGACCCGTGACCGGCTGGAAACGGTGACCAAGGCCGACGCCCTGAAGCACCCCAACTGGAAGATGGGCGCGAAGATCACCGTTGACTGCGCCACCCTGATGAACAAGGGGCTGGAAGTCATCGAAGCCATGCGGCTGTACCGTCTGCCCCTGGAACAGGTAGATGTGGTCATCCACCGGCAGAGCATCGTCCACAGCATGGTGGAATTCACCGACGGCGCGGTGATGGCGCAGATGGGCACACCGGATATGCGTCTGCCCATTCAGCTGGCGCTGACCTACCCGGAGCGGATTCCCTCCCCGGTGGAGCGGCTGGACTTACTGTCCTGCGGCCCGCTGACGTTTTCCCCGCCGGATACGGAGAATTTCCCCTGTCTGGCGCTGGCGCGGGACTGCGCAAAAGCGGGCGGCACGGCCTGCCCTGCCATGAACGGCGCAAATGAGGAAGCGGTCGCCATGTTCCTGAATGACAAAATCGGCTTTTACGACATCTACCGGCTGGTAAATGCCGCCGTGCCGCAGGTGCCGTTCATCGCCGACCCCACTTTGGAGCAGATTCTGGAAGCCGACCGTCTGGCTCGTGAGGCGGTTCGGGCGAACTCTTGATAATTGCGAGGCATTTTTTCTATGAGCGTTATTTTTGCGATTTTCCTGTTCAGCGTCCTGATTTTCGTCCATGAGCTGGGGCATTTTACCGCCGCCAAGCTCTCCGGCGTTCAGGTCAACGAATTTTCCATGTTTATGGGGCCCGCCATCTGGAAAAAACAGGTGGGCGAGACTCTGTACGCCATCCGCTGCATCCCCATCGGCGGCTACTGCGCCATGGAGGGCGAGGACGGCGGAAGCGACAATCCCCGTTCCTTCGACAAGGCGGCATGGTGGAAGCGGCTGATTATTCTGGCCGCCGGTGCGGCGATGAACTTTCTCATCGGCGTGGTACTGATGGTCATTGTCTGCCTCCCCGTAAAGCAGACCGTCGTCCCCGTGATCGCCAGCTTTGAAGACTACGCCACGGTGAACGGCGAAAACGGCCTGCAAGCCGGTGACCGCATCGTGGAGGTGGACGGTGAAAAGCTCTACTCCTATTCCGATTTTTCCATGATCCTGTCACTGAACCCCGGCGACGTTCACGACATCACGGTGCGCCGGAACGGCGAAAAGGTCGTTCTGAAAGATTTCCTGCTGGAAAAGCACGAAGTGACTCTGGAAAACGGCTCGACCGGCCTGCGCTACGGCATGAATTTCACCCTCAGCACCCCGAACTTCTGGGAGAAGCTGGGAATGGCGTGGAACCAGTCGCTGGATACGGTGCGTTTGGTTCGCCTGAGCCTGCAAATGCTGCTTGGCGGCAAGGTGGGCATTAAGGATATGTCCGGCCCCGTGGGCATTGTCAGTGAAATGTCCAAAGTGGCGGCAGCCTCCGACAGCAAGGTCACCGCGCTGCTGAATATGCTGTATTTCGGCGGCTTCATCGCCATCAATCTGGCGGTGATGAATCTGCTGCCCATCCCCGCGCTGGACGGCGGGCGTATTGTGTGTCTGCTGATCACGGTTGCGGTGGAAGCCATCACGAAAAAGAAGATCAACCCCAAATATGAAGGCTATCTCCACGGCGCGGGCATGATCCTGCTGCTTGCCCTGATGGCGATTATTATGTTCAAGGACGTCATTTTCCTGTTCAAGAGGTGAAGACGATGACAAAACAGATTCTGGTGGGCGGCGTTCCCATCGGCGGCGGTGCCCCGGTGGTCATCCAGTCCATGCTCAATACCAAAACCACGGATGTGGAGGGCAGCCTGAAGCAGATTCGGCAGCTTGCCTCCGCCGGGTGCCAGATCGCCCGGCTGGCAGTTCCCAACATGGAAGCCGCCCGGAGCTTTGCGGACATCTGCAAGGACTCTCCCCTGCCCCTCGTAGCGGATATCCATTTTGATTACAGACTTGCCATCGCCGCGGCAGAGGGCGGCGCGTCCAAAATCCGCATCAACCCCGGCAACATCGGCGGCGAAGATCGGGTCAAGGCCGTGGTGGAGGTGTGCAAGGACAAGCACATCCCCATCCGCATCGGCGTCAACGGCG
>OIYS01001755.1_pt1 | contig 10235 bp, 7 predicted proteins | sample 1588271 | NCBI WGS metagenome assembly OIYS01 (sample SAMN03283286) | human gut metagenome | biome: human-associated habitat; material: feces | host: Homo sapiens | place: Peru | collected 2012
GATGGTGATGATGGCCGCAGCAGCACTCGTGGCCGTCATCGTGGCCGTGACCGCCGCAGCACTCGTGGTCCTCGCCATGGTGGTGGCCACAACCGCACTCGTGGTCGTCGCCGTGCTCGCCGCAACCGCAGCCGTCCTCGTGGGCGCCGTGCTCCTCGGGGCGATACTGCGACCAGTCCAGACCGGCGGCGATGGCGTCGGCCTCCTCCTTGTAGAGCACCGTGATGGCCTGGGTGCCCAGCTTGGCGCCACCGATGGCGTCGAGCATGTCGTAGAGCGTAAAGGCCACGTCGGCGCCGGGCAGCGCGAGCTCGCGGTCGTCGGCGTAAGCGAGCGCCAGGCGCAGGTCCTTAATGAAGTGCTCAACCATAAAGCCGGGCTTGTAGTCGCCGTCGAGCGCCTTGGGCGCCAGGCTCTCCATGGCGCCGGACTTGCCGGTGCCGCCCAGGATCATCTCGCGGGTCTTCTCCAGATCGAGGCCGCTCAGCTCGGCAAATGCCATGGCATCGGCCATGCCGACCATGCAGGCGCCCAGCGACACCTGGTTGGCGAGCTTGGCAGCCTGGCCCTTGCCGGCGCCATCGAAGCAGCAGATGTTGGCCGCAAAGGTGGCCAGGATATCGCGGACCGGGGCGATGTCGTTCTCGGTGGCACCCACGATAGCCGTGAGCGTGCCGGCGATAGCACCCGACTCACCGCCGGTGACGGGGCAGTCAAACGCCATGCGGCCGGAGACCTGGGCGGCCTCGGCGATGTCACGCGCGAGCTCGGGCGAGCTCGTGGTGAGGTCGATCAGCACCGCGCCCGGCTTGGTGCAGGCCAGCAGGCCGTCGCCCGCCAGGTAGAGCTCCTCGACCTCGGAGGGATAGCCCACCATGGTAAAGACGACATCGGCGCCTGCCGCGGCCTCGGCCGGCGTATCGGCCCAGATGGCGCCGCGCTCGACAAGCGCGGCGGCCTTGGACTTGGTGCGGTTGTTGACCGTGACGGGATAGCCGGCGTCCAGAATGTGGCCGGCGATGGGGGCACCCATGATTCCGGTGCCAATGAATGCGACGGAGAGCTTGTTTGCCATGAAACCTTTCCTTTTGGGTTGGGTGTTGTTACCAGGTTAAATACTCGGCGCCAGCGTTTGGGCCGTGACTTGAGGGCGCTTGTGGCCGCAACGCCTGCCTACTCGCCACGTACGCGACGCGCGATGCGATCGGAAAGCGAGGCCTTCTCAGCGCGGTTCTTGCCCCAAAACGCGCAAGCCACCATGCCTGGACCCACGTGCGAGCCAATGGTGGGGCCCACGGAGCTGCGGATGATCGTGACGTCGGCGCAGCCTTCCTCCTTGCGGATGGCGGCCTCGAGCCAATCGCCGTCCTTCTCGGCATCGGCCGTCATGATGGCGATGGGCATAGTGCGATCGGGCACGTAGTTCTCGCGGAACGACTTGAGGATGGACTTGAGCGCCTTCTTGCGGCCGCGGTTGACGCCGATCAGCGACAACGAGCCGGCCAGGTCATAGGAGAGCTCGGGCTTGACGTCGAGCTTCGCCGTGAGCTGCGCTGCCGCGGGCGGAATGCGGCCGCCGGCAGCCAGCGCGTCAAAGCTCTCGAGCGTAAAGTAGCCGTGTACGTAGGTCTTGGCCTCGTTTGCCCATTCGACCAGCTGCTTGGCGGTGAGTCCCGCCGAGCGCTGACGGACAGCCTCGAGCGCCAGCAGCTCGCCGGTCGCACAGGGCAGGGCGTTGTCCACCACGTACAGCTCAAAATCGGGATACTCGGCGCGCACGGCGTCTGCCGCCTGGCACGCGGAGTTGTAACTCGACGACAGTGCCGAGGTAAAGCACAGGTAGACCGTGGGCGTACCCTCTTTGGCGCACTCGGTAAAGAACTCGATATAGCGACCGAGCGACACGGCCGAGGTGGACACGCGGGCGCCGGCGCGCATGCGGTCGTAGAACTCCTTAGGGCTCATGCTCGACCAGATGTCGTCCGTGCGCTCCTCGCCATCGATGATGAAGGGGAAGCCCAAGATATCGACATCGAGGTTCGCGGCGACCTCGGGGCTAAAGTCGCAGCAGGTATCGACGACGATGCGGCAGCGGTCAGAATGGCCAGCGGATGCAGCCTTGTCCATCAAAGCGACTCCTTACGTAAAAAGGCGGCCACCCGCATGGGATGGCCGCCAGCCGTTAACTCATGCAAGTTAACGTATTTTACTCGTCAAGTGTTTCGATACGGGGCTTGATGATGCCATATCCACCATTCTTACGGTGATACACCACATTGATGAGGCCAGTCGTCGCGTTCTCGAACACGTAGAAGTCGTGGCCGAGCAGATCGGTCTGCACCAGCGCCTGCTCCTCGGTCATCTTCATCTCTTTGGCAAAGGCCAGCGCCACACACTGGCTGCAATTGTAGCCTTTAAAAAATGCCGCATAGGCGGCATCGCCGTAGCGACTCACTGCGCCATCCCCTTTCACTGCATATAAAGTAAGCATACCGCAAATTGCGGCGTTTGAAAAGAGGAAATGCTTACTTGACAGCTATGGTATAATAGAAACGATTGAAATTTTTGAGAAATAAGAGGAAAAACGCTATGGAGATCACCCAGGGGGTGGCATTTGAGAGCTTCGGCCTGTCCGAGGCCACGCTGCGGGCTATCCGCAACAAGGGATATACCGTATCCACGCCGGTACAGGCCGGCTGCATCCCGCCCATGATGGCGGGCAGGGACGTGATCGCCAAGGCCCCTACCGGAACCGGAAAGACCATGGCCTTCGGCATCCCCATTATTGAAAAGATCGATCCGGACAGCGAGGAGGTACAGGCTGTCATCATGGCGCCTACCCGCGAGCTGGCCATGCAGATCACCGACGAAATGCGGGACATCGCCGTGTATCACGAGGGCGTGCGGCTGGTGTGCCTGTACGGCGGCCAGCCCATCGGCAAGCAGATCGACGCCCTGAAGCGTAAGCCCCAGATCGTGGTGGCCACGCCGGGCCGCCTCTCCGACCACATGAAGCGCCGCACCGTCTCCCTCAAGGAGGTGTCCACGGTGGTGCTGGACGAGGCCGACCGTATGCTGGACATGGGCTTCATCCGGGATGTGACGCAGATTTTGGATAAAATACCCAACCGGAAGAATCTGGGTATGTTCTCCGCCACCATCTCCCGGGAGGTCATGGACATCTCCTGGGTCTACCAGCGCGACCCGGTGGAGATCACCGTCCAGGCCACCAAGGAGAACAAGCCCGACATCCTGCAATACCGCCTGGAAGTCCCCTCCGACGGCAAGGTGGACGCCATCTCCAAAATCCTGAACTGCGAGAATTACGAGCGGGTCATCTGCTTCTGCAACACCAAGGGCAGCACCGAGCGTCTCACCAAGTTCCTGCAGATGCGCGGCGTGGACGCCCAGTGCATCCATGGCGACATTCCCCAGCGCAAGCGGGAGGAGGTCATGCAGCGCTTCCGCGACGGCAAGCTCCGTGTCTTTGTAGCCACGGACGTGGCCAGCCGCGGCATCGACGTGGACGACGTGGACGCGGTGTTCAACTACGAAGTGCCGGAGGAAAACGAGTATTACATCCACCGCATCGGCCGCACAGGCCGTGCCAAGCGCCACGGCGTGGCCTACACGCTGCTCAGCGATTTCCCCAGCCGTATGCGGCTGGACGACATCGCCCGCAACACCCGCAGCCAGATCCTCCCCGCCGCGGTGGATGAGACGGGCCATGTGACGCCCATCGAAAAGAAATAAAACAGGACGCCCGGCACAGCCGGGCGTCCTGTTTTATCACAGATGATACTGTTGCTTGTATTCCTCGTAATACTTGTCAAAGGAGTGGGACTTCAGCGCCCGCACACTGCTGAGATACTCGTGGGTGTCGAAGGAGTCGGACTCCAGCTCAATGATGGCCACGGCGATGTTGGAGCAGTGGTCGGCCACCCGCTCGTAGTTGGTCAGCAGGTCGTTGAACACGAAGCCCTGCCCCAGCGTACACGCCCCGGACTGAAGTCGGTCCACGTGGTGGGACTTCATCTCGTCACACAGCCCGTCGATGATCTCCTCCAGCGGCTCGACCTTGGCGGCCCGCTGGATGTCGTTCTCCACAAAGGCGGAAATGGCCAGCGTCAGCACCTCACCCACAGCGCTCTCCATGACCTCCAGCTCGTGTCGGGCCTCGGGGGAGAACACGATCTCCTTGTCGTGGATCTCGTGGGCCGCCTCGGAGATGTTCACCGCGTGATCGGAGATGCGCTCAAAGTCGGAGATGGTGTGCAGATATTTGCTGACCTCCTCGCTCTGGGCCTCGGAAAGGGACTTGCTGGTGATCTTCATCAGGTACGTCCCCAGCTTGTCCTCATAGCGGTCGATGACCGACTCCATCTCGCTTACCTGCCGGAAGTCCTTTTCGGAGAATTTGCTCCGCAGGGACATAGCCAGCATCAGGTTGCCCGCCGCCTTCTCCGCCATGGAGTTGGTCACCAGGCGGCTCTGCTCAATGGACAGCGCCGGGTGCTGCAAAAAGCGCTCCTCCAGCCGGTCCATGTCCTGCCCCTCGTCCCCGTTTCCGGTGTCGGGGAACAGCCGCTCCACCGCCTTCTCCATCAGCCCGATGCACGGCAGCAGCACCACCACGGTGGCTAACCGGAACAGCGTGTTCATCAGGGCGATGGACACGGAGGTCATCACCGTGTTCAAAAACGTGAAATGCACCACGGCGTTGGCGGCGTAGAACACCAGCGACCAGATGAGTACGCCCAGCACATCGATGAGCAGGTAGACGAAGGCGGTACGCTTGCCGTGGAGGTTCGCGCCCAGCGCGGACAGCAGCACCGGCACAGCCGCGCCGATGGCGATGCCCATCACGATAGGCAGCGCGATCTCGAAGGTGATCGCCCCCGTGACGGCCAGCGCCTGCAGAATACCCACCGCGGCGGACGCACTCTGCAAAACGCTGGTGAACACCATGCCCACCAGAATGCCCAGCAGCGGGTTGGAAAAGCTGGTCAGAATGCGGATGAACGCTTCGCTCTCCCGCAGGGGGGACACCGCGCCGGACATGGAGGACATGCCGTACATCAGCACGGCGAAGCCCAGCAGGATCTCGCCCACGTGGCGGCTGCTGGTCTTTTTGTTGAACATCCGCAGGACGATGCCGATGACGGCCACCACGCCGGTGATCACGTCGGTGCTGAACAGCTGCACCACGCCGCTGCCGCCCTCCAGGGACGACAGGCATAAGATCCACCCGGTGACGCTGGTGCCCAAAATCGCGCCCATGATCACGCCGATGGCCTGCCGCACCTTCATCATGCCGGAGTTGACGAAGCCCACCACCATCACGGAGGTGGCGGAGGAGGACTGAATCACGGCGGTAACGCCCGTGCCCAGCAGTACGCCCTTCAGCGGCGTGCTGCTCAGCTTATAGAGCACCAGCTCCAGCCGGCTGCCCGCCACCTTCTTCAGGCCCTCGCCCATGAGGGACATACCAAACAGGAACAGTGCGATGCCGCCCAGCAGCGATACAACGTCCGCGATGGTCATAAGCCCATTTCCTCCCATGATAAATTATGCTCATATTTAGTATAACAGGAACTGATGACGTTTGTCGACTGTAACCGTGAGAAAAGCCCGTAAAAAATTTAAGATTTTTTGGTGTTTTCTTTGTCCGTCTTGCCAACAGCAGGGGAAAAGGGTATAATACCACTGCATTATGTGAAAGTGAGCATCCGTGTATGTTGAAGCACTGCATCATCGTTTTTTTCGTCTCCATGGTCCCCGTCATCGAGCTCCGCGGCGCCATCCCCTACGGCGTGGCCTTCGGCCTGCCCCTGTGGCTGACGTATATCATCGCCATCATCGGTAATATGCTCCCCGTCCCCCTCATTTATTTCTTCGCCCGCCGGGTGCTGGAGTGGGGAAGGGACAAGCCCGTCATCGGCAGGTTTTTCACCTTCTGCCTGGTAAAGGGCGAGCACGCCGGCGAAAAGCTCCGGGCCAGGGCGGGCCGCGGCCTGTTCTGGGCGCTGCTGCTGTTCGTGGGCATCCCCCTGCCCGGCACGGGCGCGTGGACCGGCACGCTGGCTGCCAGCCTGCTGCACTTCGATTTCAAAAAAAGCGTCCTGGCCTGCATGGGCGGCGTGTTGCTGGCGGGCCTGATCATGGGGGCGCTGAGCCTGGCCGGCGTCAGCGTGTTCGGCGCGGTCACGGCCTGACAAAGTTTCGCATAGAGAAAGTCTCCGGAGGCTTCCAGGGACTTTTTTTAAGGTATACGTCTTTTTTCGCTGATTTTCGGCCGATTTATGCGCGGTTCGTTGACGGACGCTTCATCATCATGTAGTATTAAAACAGGAGCGGCCCGCCCTGGAGGCTGGCGGCCGCAGGAGCGGTTGCTCTTTCTGTTCATCGACGTGGACGATTTCAAGGGCATCAACGACGTGTACGGCCACGACGAGGGCGACCGGGTGCTGCGTATCGTGGCGGAAACGTGCGCCGAGTATAACGCTTCCTTCGGCCGCTACAGCGGCGACGAGTTCACCGTGGCCTATGTGGTGGGCGAGGGAAAGAGCGAGAAGGCCATCTGCCACGATCTGAGGGAAGTGCTGAACCAGCGTCTGGCCTCCGGCCGCCTTATGGGCCGGGTGGGACTGAACATCGGCCAGGTGGAGTTCCGCCGGGACGAGGAGAGCATTCAGGACCTGATCACCCGGGCCGACCGGGAGATGTATTTGGAAAAAGAGAGAAAGGCGCAGGTGCGGCAGGAGGCGTGATCGCCCCGCTCTGCGAGGTATGAAAGCATGGAGAGCAGACACGAACGGCTGTGGATGCGCCTGAAAGAGGGAAATCTGCTGCGGCGGCTGGTGGAGGAGCACTTTGACGGCGTGTTCCTCATCGAATGTGCCACCGGGGAGATATGGGAGCTGGGCGAGACGTTTTCCGCCAAGCTCCGGGTGGAGAACAGGAGCATGGACGGCGTTCTCTACGACCAGCAGCTCCGGGACGCCATGGCCTATCACGCCGAAGTGGCGGACCAGGAGATGCTGGTGCGCCTTCTGTGCCTGGACACCGTCAAAGAAGCCCTGGAGCAGCAGGAGATATACACCGTGGACGTGGACACCTGGCACGATGAGAACGACCGCCTGGTCTGCAAGCGGTTTATGTTCCACTATATGGACGACGGCCGCACGGCCATCGCCATGACCTGCGAGGACGTCACCGCCGACCTGCTGGGCGAGACAGACCCGCTGACGGGCATGATGAACTCCGTGGGCTTCCACCGCCGGGTGCAGTCGTGGGTCGACAAACACCCCGGCCGGCGCTACCGCATCCAGCGGTACAACGTGGACCGCTTCCGTGACATCAACGGCCTCTACGGCCGGGAGGTGGGCGACCGCCTGCTCCGCGACCTGGCCCGCCACATGAAGCGCTTTGACCAGGGGGAGGACTGCTTCTCCGCCCACCTGAACGCCGACCACTTCGTCCGCTTCTGCGCCGAGGGGACGATGACCCTCCAGGAGTGCTACGACAACTTCAACTCCTGCTTTGAGGATTACGACCTGTCCATCGCCATCACGCTGCACATCGGCGTCTACGACCTGTGCGAGCCGGACTGCGACGCCTCCACCATGAGCTACAAGGCGCTGCTGGCCCTGCAGTCCATCAAGGGCAGCCAGACCCGGCGCATCGCCTATTACGAGCGCGGTATGCTGGACGAGGAGCGGGAGCAGGGCGAGCTGCTCCGCGAACTGGAGACCGCCGTGGCCAACGAGGAGTTTGAGGTCTGGTTTCAGCCCCAGGTGGACTATGCCCGCCGCGAGCTGGTGGGGGCGGAGGCGCTGGTGCGCTGGCGTCATCCCACCCGCGGATTGCTGATGCCCGGCGTGTTCGTGCCGCTGCTGGAGAAAAGCGACAACATCCACCAGCTGGATCGCTATGTGATGGAAAAGACCTGCGCCTACATCCAACGCTGGCGCGCGGCCATGCCCGGCCGCCATATCACCGTGTCGGTGAACCTGTCCCGGGAGGATCTGGACCGCCCCGACCTGTGCGCCAAGCTGGATGCCATCATGAGTCGCTGCGCCGTCCCCCGTGAGGCCCTGCACCTGGAGGTGACGGAGAGCGCCTACGTGGAGGAGACCCAGCGGGTCATGCAGGCGGTGCAGGACTTCCGCAGCCGGGGCTTCATCGTGGAGATGGACGACTTCGGCTCTGGCTACTCCTCCCTCAACGCCCTGAAGGACATCGACATCGACAAGCTGAAGCTGGATATGCGCTTTCTGTCTGGCGACGAGACGGCCAAGGGCCGCACCATCCTCCGCTATGTCATCAATATGGCCCAGGCGCTGGATATGTCCATCATCGCCGAGGGCGTGGAGACGAAGGAACAGGCGGATATGCTGCTGGACTTCGGCTGCCCGGAGATGCAGGGCTACTACTTCAGCAAGCCCATCCCCGCCGACGCATACGAGCGTCTCCTCCGCGGCACAGACCGCCTCCCCGCCTTGGACAAGTAGAGTATGTAATGACTTAATGACTGCACACCAAAGAAAGACACGCTTACGCGTGTCTTTCTTTGGTGATCGTCCACCGCTTTTACTGCCCGCACTCCCGCATACCGCAAGGAAAGGGGAGTGTGAGGGGGAAACCTTTGCGGGTTTCCCCGCTCGCGTTCCATCACCCGCCCGCAGGCGACCGGTTTTGCATAGCAAAACCGCACCAAAAAGAGGAGACACACGAAAGTGTGTCTCCTCTTTTTGGTGCCGGTGACCGGACTCGAACCGGTACGCTGTCGCCAGCGGTGGATTTTGAGTCCACTACGTCTACCAATTCCATCACACCGGCATGGAACAGCGTTATTATACCGGAAGCGCATCCCAATTGCAAGTGTAAATTTACTGTAAATCCCTCAGAATTCAAAAAACTGGGGCTACCAAACGGGCGGGAGTTGTGGTATGATATCGTAGACAAGTTATGTGGCGGCTTCTGACAGGCCGCGTTTTACGAAGGGAGGGGCACACCGTGAAAAAGACCGTCAGGCGGGCGGCGCTGCTGGCGCTGCTGCTGGGGCTGCTGTGGGTACTGAGCGCCTGCGGCATGGACAATTCCGTGGAGGATCTGTTTGCGCTGCCCCGCATACCGGACGAATACACCGGCCTGAACCAGCAGATCGAGGATCTGCTGGCCAATGGCTACGAATACGCGCCGCCTGCTACCGGTCAGAACATCCAGGCGGTGCAGATGGTAGATCTGAACGGCGACGACGTGCAGGAGGCGCTGGTATTTTTCCGCAAGCCCGGCGATGAAAAGCCGCTGAAAATACTGGTATTTGAGCGGCTGGAGGAGAGCTATGAGCTGCTGTGCACCGTGGAGAGCAGCGGCAACAGCATCGACAGCGTGTATTACGAGGATCTCACCGGTGACGGCCGGAACGAGCTGGTGGTGGGCTGGAAGATCAGCAGCACCGTGCAGAACGTGGCCGTATACAACATTGGGCGCGAGGCCATTCCCCTGATGAGCAGCAACTACACCCGCTTCGTGGTGCAGGATCTGAACAGCTACGATCCGCCGGCGCTGTTCGTCATGCGCAGCGACAGCGACGGTACGCCGGTGGCGGAGGTCTACACGTGGCAGACCAACATTCTGGCCGTGGCCTACCGCTGCGGCCTGTCCAGCACCATGTCCGATCTGGCCCGGGGCAGCGTGGTAAAGGGTACGCTGACCGGTGGAAAGCCGGCGGTCTTTATTACCAGCGTCAACGATAACGGCAACGCGGTGACGGATATCCTGACATGGGAGAACCGTGACACCGTGGTGAACCTGACCATGGATGAAAGCAGCGGCAAGACCACCCTGATTCAGCCCTACCGCCAGCTGATCCCCCAGGACGTCAACGACGACGGCGTGACGGAGGTGCCCTTCCCCGATGCGTGGAGCAACGGCAACGACACGCTGACCTCCTGGCGACAGTACAACCGCACGGGAACCAACCGTCTGGTGGCCCAGACCTACCACTGCCAGAGCGGCGGATGGTACTTCCAGCTGCCGGAGGAATGGTGGGGCAACGTGAGCATTGAGGCGGAGGAAACCGTGGCCGGTGAAAATCAGGTGACCCTGTATGTGGACAACACGGCGATGCAGCTCGTACGCGACCCGAAGCAGTTCGACATCATCGTGACGAGCAACATCTTCGGCGACATCCTCTCCGACGAGGCCAGCCAGATCACCGGCTCGATCGG
>OIYS01001757.1_pt1 | contig 10228 bp, 7 predicted proteins | sample 1588271 | NCBI WGS metagenome assembly OIYS01 (sample SAMN03283286) | human gut metagenome | biome: human-associated habitat; material: feces | host: Homo sapiens | place: Peru | collected 2012
ACGGCCATCGACAAAATTTACATCGCCAAGGGCGAGACGGACAAGACACTGGGGCATATCGCCTCCAAGGCCCGGGACGCCGGCATCGTGGTGGTGGACGCCGACCGGCGGAAGCTGGACAGCATGAGCCGCACCCACGCCCACCAGGGCGTGATCGCCCTGGCCGCCGTGCGGGAGTACGCGACGGTGGACAGCATTCTGGCCGCCGCCGCGGAGAAGGGCGAAGCGCCGCTGCTGGTGGTGTGCGACGAGATCTCCGACCCCCACAACCTGGGCGCGATCCTGCGTACCGCCGAGTGCGCCGGGGCTCACGGCGTGGTGATCCCCAAGCGCCGCAGCGCCGGTCTGACGGCCATCGTGGCCAAAACCTCCGCCGGAGCGGTGAGCTATATGCCGGTGGCCCGCGTGCCCAACATCCCGGCGCTGCTGAAGGAGCTGAAAAAGCAGGGCGTGTGGGTATTCGGCACGGCGGCGGACGGCAGCACCGCCCTGTACGACGCGGATCTGAAGGGCTCGGCGGCCATTGTCATCGGCTCGGAGGGCAGCGGCATGACCCGGCTGGCGGCGGAGAGCTGCGACTTTTTGGTGAGCATCCCCATGAAGGGGCGCATCTCGTCCCTGAACGCCAGTGCCGCCGCGGCTATTTTGCTGTATGAGGCGGTACGGCAGAGAGGCAACTGAGTGCGGAACGCGAGGAGCTATGAGCAGGCGATACGACAGAAACGGCTATACAAGCGTCCCCGAGGAGGACGAGTATTCGTTGGAAGCCATCCTGGCCGAGTACGGCAAGGGTGGGCGTCAGCCTGCTCAAACGACGGAAGTGCCCGAAGCCGGGGCAGAGGACTCCCCTGCCCCGGCGGCGGAAAAAGCGCCTCCCGAACCGGCGGAAGCGCCTCCGGCGGAGGAAGTCCCCGCGGAGGACGAGCTGTATCAGTCCGACGCGCCGGATCGGGTGGCGCTGAAGGACATTATGAGTCAGACTGTGGACGCGGTGCTGGAGGACGGAGACGACGGTGTCATCGAACAGCCCGTGTCCCTGGGCGAAAGGCTTACGGCGCTGGCGCAGCGCTGGCAGGAGCGCCGCGGCGGGCAGAAGCGACGCCCCCGGTTTCAGGACACGGAGCAGCTTTTTGACCAGCCGGAGGACGAGCCGGAGGAGGAAGACCCGCCTGAGCCCGAACCGCTGACGGAGGATCTGCTGCGGGACGCAAAGCGGCACTGCCGCCGGTCGCGGCGGAGTCTGGTGCTGGCGCTGCTGCCAACGGCAGCGCTGACGGCGGCGGCCGTATTGCAGGAGCTGGAAAAGCTGCCCTCCGCGTGGCTGGACGAGGCGGTGCTGCGGTGCGCCGCGCTGGGCGGCGGGCTGCTGCTGACGGCCCTGCTGTGTATGCCCGTGTGGCAGCGGGCCGCAGACCTGCTGCGGCAGGGCCGTGTGGGCTGCGAGCTGTGCGCCGGGGTGACGGTGCTGACCCAGCTGCTGTGCTGCGTGTGCGGCATGGTCACGGGCAGCACGCTGGCCACACCCTATGCCGCCGCCGGGGCGCTGCTGGTGGTGTCCTGCCAGTGGGGGCTGTATCTGGAGGCGGAGACACGGCGCAGCGCATATCATCTTCTGGAGCTGAACGGCCAGCCGCCCTATGTGGCCTCCGTCACGGCGGCGGGCGTGTGCAGGCAGCTGGGGAGAACCGAGGGCTTCTACCGCCTGACGGCGAAGGACGACCCGGCCCGGCTGTGGCAGAATTATGTGCTGCCCCTGCTTTTGTCGGCGGCGGTGGTGCTGTCCGGCGTGGTGTGCCTGACAGGGCAGCGGATGAACGACTTCCCCTGGGTGCTGACGTCGCTGGTGACGGCGGGCATGGGCGTGGCCATCCCGCTGACCGGGGTGCTGCCCCTGTTCTATCTGTCCCGGCGGCTGGGCCGCAGCGGCTGTGCCGCGGCGGGCTACGCCGGCGCACGGGCGCTGAGCCGCCCCAACCGGCTGATTTTGACGGACGACGACCTGTTCCCGTCCGGAACGGTATCGCTGAACGGCTACAAGGTGTTCGGCGAGGAGCGAAGCCGGGCGGTGTCCTACGCCGCGTCGGTGGCCAAGGCAGCGGGCAGCAGCCTGACGCCGCTGCTGGAGCGGCAGCTCACCGCCGAGGGTGGCTTCCACCTGCCGGTGGACGGGCTGCGGTTCTGCGAGGAGGGCGGCGTGGAGGCCACCATCCGGGGCGAGACGGTGCTGCTGGGCAGCGCGTATTTCATGAAGAAGCGCAAGGTGGCGCTGCCCCGGGATATGAAGCTGCCCACCGGCGTATTCCTGGCGGTGGACGGCGTGCTGACGGCGGTGTTCGCCATCAAGTACCAGCCCTCCCGCAACGCGGAGTGGGCGCTGCGCACCCTGAAGCGCTTTCACATCACGCCGGTGCTGGCTGTCCGCAGCGGCAACGTGACGCCGGGGCTGATCAAGCGGAAATTCGGCGTGGACGCCAGGCCGGTGTACCCGGATGTCTCCACCCGTCTGGCGCTGGCGCAGCTGGCGGAGCAGCGGGGCGAGCAGCCCTATGTCATCGTCTGCCGGGAGGGGCTGATGCCCCTTGTGGAGTCCGTGGCCGGCAGCCGCCGGGCGGTGAAGGCCGTGCGCACCGCCACCATTCTGGGCTACATCGGCGCGGCTGTGGGCGTGGCGCTGGCCTATTACCTGACGTCCATCGGCAATTTCGCCCTGCTGACGCCCATCGCCATGGTGGTGTATCAGCTGCTGTGGCTGCTGCCCACGCTGCTATTGGCGGGACTGGTGAAGCATTATTGACAGAATGAGCCAAAGGGCCTCCGGCAAAAGCCGGAGGCCCTTGTTATGCGCTTTATTCTCCCCACTGCTCCATGCGGCGCACCAGCGCGGGCAGTGCCTTTTCAAACTCCACGCCGTACCAGCCGGCGGCGGGGTCGCGCTCCGTGGCGAGGATGCAGTCCAGGGTGAAATCCACCGCCAGCTGCACTGCCTGCTCCAGCGCCATGCCCCGCACCAGTCCGCCGGTGACGGCGGCGGCAAAGATGTCCCCCGTGCCGTGGAACAATGCGGGATGCCGCGGGCCGAGACATGTAAAGTACGTGCCGGCGGCGCTGTCGTAGCCCATAGCGCCCAGCTTGTCCGGGGAGAAGGACGCACCGGTGAGCACCACCCTTTTCGCGCCCAGCGATGCCACCTTTTGCAGCAGCTCCCGGGCAAAGGGCTCGTCCATGTCCTCGCGGTAGGGCGTCCCGGTGAGCAGGCACGCCTCCGTCAGGTTGGGCAGCGCCACGTCCGCCTGGGCCACCACCTGGGCCATGGCCTTAGGAAAATCGTCGTCGAACCCGGCGTACAGCTTTCCGTGGTCCGCCATGGCGGGATCGACCACCAGAAGCGTTTCGGGACTGCGGATGGACGCCACGAAATCCAGCACCTGCCGCGCCTGAGGCGCGGAGGCGATATAGCCGGTGGATATGGCGTCGAACGTCACGCCCTGGCTGCGCCAGTGGCGGGCGATGGGCGTCAGCTGGTCCGTCAGGTCCTTGCAGGTGAAGCCGGGGAACGCGGTGTGGGTGCTGAGCACGGCGGTGGGCACAATGGCGCACTCCACGCCCATGGCGGAGATCACCGGCAGCGCTACCGTCAGCGAACAGCGTCCCAGGCAGGAGATGTCCTGGATGGACACGACACGCTTCATGCACAGCACCTCCGATCCTTCGTAAAATCATCCGTTTGCAGGGGTATTTCAGCCCCGAGGGTCAGAACACCTGCTAAATCATAGCACACTCCGCCGGAAAAGTATAGCGGTATCATGACTTTGCCGGAAAGAAAATTTCGTGAGGAGCATATTGTGTTTGCATGGGGCTGATAGTATAATGGGGACGAAAACCGCTGACGGCGGCTTTTCAAAAGCGTGAGAGTTAGTGTTCTCTAACCACCGTCAGGTGAAAATCAGCCGCGCGCCGTGAACGGGGCGGCTGAAATGCGATGGGAGGCGAACGAAATGAAAACAGAAACAAGGGAATGGGCTATCCGCTGGTATATCCTCGGCGCGGTCGGGGGTATCTGCATGGCCGCCGGTGATTGGCTGCTGGGGTGCATTCCGATCCAGGCAACGGACACGGGGATGTTCGACAGGGCCTACTATCTGTCCGGCGCGTATGGCCTGTGGCGGCCGGTGGTGATCGTCGGGCTGGGCGCGATCGGGAGCTTTCTCTACTACTTTATGGTAAAAGCACTGCACGCGGACGTGGACGCAGCGTACCGAAAAACGAGATCGGTCCAGTACCTGTGCGGGATATTCACCGTGGCGGTGGCGCTGGCCATCCATCTGTGGTCGGCCACCCTGTCATGGTTCGCCGCCTATCTCGGCCCGCGCATCGGGGCAGAGGCGGCGGTGGCCGCGGTCACGGCCTATCAGGACGATATGCTCATTGCCATTCTCCCCATGTATCTTCCGATGGTATCGATGATCGGCATCCATTTTGTGATGCTGCTTACCGGCAGGACCTGCTATCCCCGGTGGATGCTGGCGTTCCATCCCGTCACATGGAACGTTCTGCTGGTCGTCATTCCGGACATCGCACAGGCCATGCAGATGCCCGCCGCCACATGGATGTCCGTCATGAGCCAGAGCAGCACGAACAGCGCCATTGTGATCTGGTGCATAGCGGCCGCGGTTTATGGGAAAAAGCAAAACGCTGTTGGGACGAACCAACAGCGTTGATGGTACGGGTAGTGGGACTCGAACCCACACGCCTTACGGCACAGGAACCTAAGGGGTATGTCACCTTAGTGAAAGATTTTCAGAGCCCTCCATATCATAAGGGAAGGACATCTTTTCCAACGCTTCAAAAGATATTCGGTCGTGACCGGCCGAACACCTGCTAAATCATAGCACACTCTGCCGGAAAAGTATAGCATGATTATAGCTTTACGGGAGGAAATTTCTGCTGCTGCATGACACGGTTGGTAATGTGAGTATGATGCATTAATTATAAATCTGAATGTGATCCTAAAGTCCGAGGTCGCTGTCCTGCATTTCATTCATCTTTTTCGCGTAAGCGACTGCGATGCAAATAGTATTCTTCCCCTAATCCTTCGGCTCTAAAATATGCACGAGCATAGTCCAGCAGCTTTTGCTTGGCATTTAGAAACCAACGATTCTCTGGTTCGATTTGCAAGACATACTGCACACTTCCTATTAGGTGTGTCATATATGTAGGGCAGCGAATCGGTTGACCATCTTCGAGAAAATTCAACCGATTACCGTGTACGATGCTGTCCTCTATGCCAAACTTCAAAGTATAGTAAATTTCCTGCCGCAGGTTTCGTTTATAGCTACTGGGGATGGAGAGCTTTTCATTGACGACCAAGCCTGTTACTGTCTGCCGGTCAGCATTGCTGATGAAATGTGTTTTTGCTTCATTCAATTCAAAGCCCATCTCAAACAACATTTTTTTGACTTTTTGATAGACTCCGTAAAGCGGACGGTCGGAGGAAAAAGTCATATCATCGCAATAGCGAGTATAGGTGATTTGGCGTTGGTTACACCAGCGACCGATCTGGTCATCAAAACGACGCATGACGATATTGGAGAGCGCAGGAGATGTTGGTGAGCCTTGTGGAAGAGCATCATTTTTGCAGCACAGAGAAGTCAGCAGAAAGCCGACCTGCTTCGATACATAGCGGGTGTTGAAAGCTGCGCAGAGGACTTGCTCAAAAGAGATGCTTCCGAAAAAATCGGTAATATCCAGTTTTAGAAGGTTCTTTTTCCCAATGTGTGGCTCTGCATTTTTGCGAGTAGAGCTTCCTTTTTGATAAGCAGTTGCAAATTTTGAAACAGGGAGCTGTGAAAGAATTCTATCCTTGATTGGGCCCAAACAAAATTGAAGTCTGATACTTGGTATGTATAGGCTGCGATAAGTACCATCTTTTTTGGGGAGAAATGCCTTTTTATACTCTTTTTGAATGTGATTGACAATATGGTTTAATTCACCACAGCTTATGCCAAAGAAACCGGCCAGCTGCTCGGCATCATAAAGAAATGGCATATTGGGGTGGACAGAATGGTAATCCAAAACCATATTTGCTGCTTCTAACGGTCCGAACTTCTTCACAAAAGCCGCATCGTACGGCTCAAAGGTCACACAGCTTCCTTCTATTTTCATGTGTAGCGTCCTCCCCAAAATCAGCCCTTTGCAGTACAAAATGGTCTGATTAAGCGGAGGCGAATCGAGAATCATGAAGTGATTGGCTATTCGCCGGAGCGTATCAGATTTGGGCATCGCTATGCGATGCGGATAACCTTGAAATCCAGGACAGCGACTCGCTGTCCCTCCTAAAGAAATTGGCTTTAGGTTGTACGCTACTGCAAAGGGCTGATTTTATTAATATGATAAGTCCATAAAGTAGAAACTGTCAAGGTGCTCTGCGATTTTAGAAAGTAACTCGTAACTTTGCGCAGAACATATTCTGTGTGGGAACTTATAACCGTACTTCAGTTTCCCGAAAAGTTTTTTCGCGTCGAGTACCGTGCCAGATCAATGTTGGTGGCCCCATCCTTAAACCTGGGCAGACATAACAGATAACAAAAAGAATAACGGGTTCCCGTCTATGACCTTAAACGCAGACAGGAAATGAAACTGTCGGTCTTTTTGACAGGTTGCTCGATGCGACGGAAAGAGTTCATTCACAAAATTCAAAGGAATCCCGCTGATTTACAGTATCCAGCGCAAGCTGCGCACGAGACAGTTCATCAGCGGTCTTTTCGTAGTCCGCCTCCACAGCCGTCAGATCGTAGTTCGTGTAGGTGTAGTCGATAATGTTCGACTGCCGGCCGTACTGCTCTTCAACGCGCTCTTTGGGCAGCCTGCTTTTCATTTCAAGCAGCTTGCTCTTCCGCTTGGTCAGCTGCGGAATATAGACCAGCATCTCGTCGATCGTAATCCCGAAGCCATCCACGACCTGCGTCGTGTTGAAGCGGTTGATGGCGTGCTTAAGTCTGCGGATCGCTCCCTCCAGTTCTTCAAGACGCGCCTGTGTTTTTGCGTAATCATAGGCGGGACGCACAGATTCAATGTCCTCGCCCATCGCCGCGCGGAAATCCCGGCTGCGCTGTTCTTTATCCAGTAGGGCGGAATATTCGTCATTCAGCTTTTTCAGCAGCTTATTTGCCTGTGCAGAAGTGTATTTCATAGTTGCTCATCCTTTCTTTGCGCCGCGTCCCGGCACCATTCGTACGATTTCTGTTCTGCTGATAGAATAGCACAGCACCCTGTACAAATGTCCGTACAGGGTTCCGCGCGATTACTCCGTTTTATTGAGCAAATCATTTTCGAATTTTTGTATTTCTCGCCAATTTGTATTCAAGTATCTATAGATTTCTTCTTTATAGTTTTCGCTGTTTGGCTCGGACTCGATTGTATGACGCGGCCAATTCCGGATGCGTTTCCATCGCCAATCTTCCTTTCTGTCGGGACGATTCAGTGCCTGACTGACGCGGTCACAAGCCGCACGTTGCTCATCTGTTAGATTGTCGCTGCACAATGAGAGCGTGATTTTGAAATAGTTTTCGCGTTTGATGATTTCATAAAATGCCATATCTGTTGTTTTCCAGCCACTGATGGGTTTAGTGTGCTGGGGAAACAACTTTCGGATGGTCTCGGTTGTAAATCGGGTATATGTATTATTGGACCACTGAGGACTGAAAATCAACTCGCCTTGTTCGCTTTTTTCTCTACACCAATCTTCCGCTACTTCACAGATTGGGTTGAGCGAGGTTTTACAGTTTTCATAAATGGTATCGAGCACTTCTTTGTGTCTGTCATAAAAGTCCTGACACAGCTTTTTAATGTTATCGTCCCCCACGATGTGCCTCCTGACAGCTGCTGTATAATGATCCAACAGCATATTTACTTCCGGCAAAAGAGCACTACCGCCTTTCGCACTTTCGATTGCGTCTAAAATATCTGCATAGCTGACTGGCTGCCAGTATTGCTGGTCATCTGCCGATAACGGAGCAATTCCATCCGGAGATAGAAATGCAAACGACATGGTGTAACCGGGGTATTCTTCTAATAGCATGTCCCGATAACGGCGAAGCTGATTATCGTGTTCTTCAGAGAACACTTTATTTTCGACACACAGCAAGTATTTTTCTTTCTGGCATAAAACCAACAAGTCAATGTGCTGCCACTCACGCCTCACAATACAGCCTGTCACATTTTCGGGGACCACTTCTCTTTGCCCTAACTTTGAGACAAACTCCCGCAAAAACTTATCTCCCATTCCGTGATTGCCGTTGGGATCAAGAAGCCATGCCAAGAAATTACTGTGGCGGATCTCGGCATTTGTAATACCCAAGACCTCAAAAATGTTCGGCGTTTGCATCTTCTGAGACAGCTGTTGGAACGATGTATCAGCTTCCAATTTATGAAGGGTTTCTTCGGAAATGAGATTTCCCATATTAGCGTTCTCCCGTGCTATACCAGTTTTGCCCAATGCTCTCAATGATCTCCTGCCGCAGCCAAGCGGGCTCTGCCACTTCCACAAAGGAGAGGTATTGCAGTGCCCAAAAGCGCACACCGCGCGGCGGGGTAGTCAATACGGCGGTAAAGGTCTGCTCGTCCCGCTCAAAAATCTGTATGTCCGTACCAAAGCGGTCCAGCACATCGTCCAGCACGGCGCGGTCGCAGTGCAGCACCACCCGCTCCGGCGCACCCACAAAGGCGTAAACGGCATCTTGTGCCTCTTGCTTCTGCGCCGACTTTTCGCTGCGGGGCTCGTCCAGTATCCGAATATCCGCCATGCGGTCAATGCGGTACAACCGCGTGTGCGGATCGTGGTCGGGGACGCAGATAAGGTAATAGTGTTCGTTGGTGTACACCATCTCATAGGGGCTGAGAGTGTAGGTCGCCGTAGGATGCTGCCGTTTGTCATATCCGTAGTGCAAGTAATCCAAGGTCACTTTCTTCTTGCGTGTAATGGCCTCATCCAACTGCTCAATATTCCAAAAAACCTGCCGGTTACCGGTCTTATGTCCCTGCCGGGCGACGGTCAGATGGCGATACTTTTTCCGCTGGTGGACACTGAGCTGCTTTTGCAGTTTTTGGACAAGCTGCTCGGTCTGCCGAGGGGGAATAAAGGGAAAGGCGTACACCGCGTCCGTCAGCAGAAGAACTTCCGACTGCTCCAGCTCTCGACTACGGAGGTAATAGCCCACGCCGTTATCCTCGTAAAGGGAGATGTCGTAACCGAGCTCGATCAAAAGCGCAACAGCCCCGTATACGGTGCGGCGGTCGATTTTGATACCGTAGAGGGACTGCATCTTTGCAATGATCTCCCGCATGGGCAAAATGTGTTCCGCATCGGAATACTCCTTTAGAACCTCCAAAAGGCAGATGGCATTGGCTTTTTCCGTCAGCATAATGCAGTCCCTCCGTGTTGTTTTACTTCAGTACCGGCCACTTAGCCCAATTAGAGCAGGAAGAACTGCAAAATTTCGTACTGCCCCGATTGGAACCGTTTGGAATTTGGCACTTGGCGCTATTGCTGGTCGGCTCCGAAGAATTTCCGGAATTCACCAGATTGCGGCTTCCGGTCCAATAGGCGCAAGTGGCGCAGACCTTGTTTGTTTTGGAATAATGCATAAAGACATCTCCTCTCATAGTATAGCATCGGTTTCGATGCTTGCATAGATGCTACCATAAGAGGGTGTACAAAAGTCTGTATTGCTGTTCTGACTATACAGAGATGTTATTTATACCTGAGGCGGCTTCGCTCAGCACGCCATAGACCTCTGCCAAAGCACGGACATACTGCAGAAAATTGCGCCGCAGCTCACTGTCCTCCCCCGGCGGCGGAACCGGCCTCCGCATCATACGATGAACAGCCCTCCATACCTGAAGCCTGCTGCCGGGATAGGATTCTCTCAGCTTCTCGACAGCACGGCCCTTTGCCTTCTCTACGGCGGACTCCTTCATCATGTGATACATCCCGATCTCTTTCAAGGACGCCTCCGAGTATCCGAATACGCCGCAGGTCTTGCCGAGAATGTCTCTATCCTTCTTCGGCATGGTGTCGAACAGCTCCCGGAGGAGCTCGATGCAGACTTTGCGGCACACGGCTTGCTCCGCCGAAATGGAGAGCATCCCTGGCATCAGCCGCTCGTAGGGATCGCCGTCATAACCCTCCGGGACAAGATCATGCACACCGAGAAAATGGGTGTTGTAGCGA
>OIYS01001759.1_pt1 | contig 10220 bp, 7 predicted proteins | sample 1588271 | NCBI WGS metagenome assembly OIYS01 (sample SAMN03283286) | human gut metagenome | biome: human-associated habitat; material: feces | host: Homo sapiens | place: Peru | collected 2012
AATGGCATGAATATAAGGTTAGCTTTAATACCGGAGATCAAACGAAAGTATTGCTTACAATAAATATGTTTTTTAACAACAGAAACGGCATAACAGATGATTGGGCTGTTTGTGAGGATCCCGGCATAGGAAAATTGGTGAACGGAGATTTTGAGAACGATTTATACGGTTGGGAAACGACGGATAAAATAATTGCGACGGTTGAATCCGGAAAAGGTCATAATGAGAGCAAGGGTGCTGTTCTGAAAGCAACAAACTCTGCATACGGAAAAGCGTATATTTATCAGGCAGTGAAAGTTAAACCGAATACAAATTATGTATGGAGTTTTTGGTTTTATTCCGCAAGCTCAAACGATAAATTCATGGGGGTTCGTACTGAAGACGGTACGCAATTATTACCTTCCTTAATAACTACGGAAACGGGAGATATCAATAACGGTTTCTCAAAATTTGATACTATGCGTTCCGCAAGTGAAATCGGTAATTGGCATGCCGGATGCAGTATATGGGACGGAAAATGGCATGAATATAAGGTTAGCTTTAATACCGGAGATCAAACGAAAGTATTGCTCACAATGGATATGTTTTATAACAACAGAAATGGCAGAACTGACGATTGGGCACTTGCTGAAAGAGTTGAAATTGCGGGTGATGCAAACGAGGACGGCATGATAGATTCAACCGACCTTGCTGTAATACGAAAAAAACTTCTCAACTCAAATACAGAATATAGTAATTGCATAGATGCAAATGAAGATGGTATATTTGATATTCGCGATCTGATTGCTGTTAAGAAAAAACTTGTTAATACATCAGCATATGCAGGGTATGCGCTTGTTTGGGAAGATAATTTTAACGGAACCTCGCTTAATAAAAAAAAATGGGATTTAATTCCGCATATGGCGGAACAACCCGATCTTGAATTGCGTTATGATGATACGGCGGTTAAAGTTAATGACGGAAATGTGATGCTGACATCAGGCAGAGTTGAAGAAGTTGATGACAAATATTATACAAATGCTTCACTTACAACGTCAAAAACTATGGCCTTTAAGTATGGTTATGTCGAAATGCGTGCAAAGGTTCCTTTTGGCAAACCTGCCTTCCCGTCATTTTGGATGAAATCAGCAGAAATATGTAATTCTACTGAGTTTGGTGAAATTGACATTTTTGAGTGTTTTGCTAATGATACTGAAATTGAATCTGCAATTCACAAATGGGGGAAAAGCCATATTTCATCGGATGCCGGGAAGTACAGTTTCCCGAGTAAGATTGCAGCAGAAAACTGGCATACATACGGATTATTATGGGTTCCGGGACAACTTAAATTCCTTGTAGATGGTGCGGTGTTCGGGACAATAGATACTACCGGAAAAGAATATTATGTAGATGATTATTATTATTTAATAATAAATAATTATCTTTATACAAAATCAGGCATTTCAAAAGACGGATGTAATGCAAGTGCAAGTGATGCATTTCCTATTAACTATGAAATTGATTATGTGCGTCTTTATCAAAAAGCTGGAGAAGGCGTTATGGTTAAGCCATACTGATCAGTGCTGTAAAAATGATATGAGCTTATTTTAATAATTGTATTTATGCCTACCGATATATCACTTCGGTGGGCATAAAATAAAAATCCAATAGCAATAATAGATATGATATATTTCGAAAGGATGTTAATATGAATTCAAAAAAAGGCGTACCGTCACCTTGGAATTCAGTTGCGGTGAATGAAAATGCCGATGGATGTTCAGTAAATGTTTGGGGAAGAAAATACGAAATTAAAGATAATTTACTATTTTCATCCATATCTTCTTTAGGAGATGAACTGCTGAATTCACCTATGAGAATATCCGCTTCAGAAAACGGCAAGGCGATTTGTTGGAATGATACTGAGGTGTTTCTGGCGGAAAGCAACGATGATAAGGCGATTATATATGCAACATCCCAAAGTGAAGTATTCATTGTAAATACTGCAACCGTTATTGAATTTGACGGGTTGGCTACTGTTGATATTAAACTTATGCCTCAGGGTTTTACCGTTCCGCAACTGTTCGGATTGAATGAGAAAAATCCTCCGTTAACTAAGCTGGATTATTTCCACATTGAAATTCCGATCAAGAAAAAATACGCCGAGCTTTATCATTTATATCCCAGTAATATTATGCCGGACGCCACAGGCAATACAGACTCTTCTGATATGTATTCCGGTACGGGATTTACACCGGAAAAGGATATCGGAATACCGTTTTCCGCAGTGACATTTTTAGGAAACGACGATAAAGGCTTTTTCACCTTCGCTGAAAGTGATAAAAATTGGCAACCAAACAGTGCAAATGAGGCCATTCAGTTTATAGTAAGAGAAGATGAGGTTGTTATACGCTTGCGTCTTATTGATGGCAACCCGCATATTTGGGATGAAATAAATGCTCCGCACGGGCAGTATTCCTTGCCGGACATTTCTTTCAGGCTTGCTTTTCAAGCAACTCCGGTTAAGCCTTTCCCGAGCAATCCTTATACCGAAAAAAGACTTCATATTGACTGTTTCAAAAAAATCTCTTTGGATTATGATGATTTCCTTGCAAATCCCGTTATGTCGGAAAGCGATGAAATAGGGTACGACAGAATTAAAAGGCTCGGAGTTACCACGCTTATATTGCATGAAAAATGGAATCAGGTGCAGAATTATTGGAAATTAACAAAATGCACAGAACGACGGTTGCGAACGATTATAGAAGAATGTCATAAACGCGGAATAAAGGTTGTTCCTTATTTCGGATATGAAATATCTACATTGGCGGATATCTGGTACGATAAAGCAGAAAAATACAGTCGCAAAGGCAGCGAAATGAGTAAAGGTCTCGGATGGTACCGCTTTCCTGCTCAGAGGGAGCATCCAGTGTGCTATAACAGCTCTATTGCGGATGAGTTTACAGCGGGAATTGAAAAGCTGGTTGATGATTTTGGGTTTGACGGTATATATTTAGATGGCACCGGTATGGTATGGGATTGCAAAAACACAGCACACGGTTGCGGGTATTATGATGAAAAGGGTAATTTAAAACCGACGTATCCTATTTTTGGAGTAAGGAGATTATTAAAAAATCTTTATAATATTTTTGAAAAACGAGGCAAGACGATAAACTGTCATGTTTCAGACTGTATTTGTACTGCAGGAATTTCTTTTGCGCATGCGTTGTGGCTCGGTGAATATATACAATACAGTCTTGTGAAATTCGGAGCGGATGAAATGCCGGAGGGTTATCTGCGTTCTACGCATAACGGAAGAAATATTGGCATACCGACGGAATTCATCGTTTATGAGAATAAGCCTGTTTGGAGCTTTGATAATGCTTTAGCGTTTTCTTTGGTCAATGGGGTATTACCCCGACCAAACGACATAGAAAAGCCGCTTGAGAAAATGTCTGAAATATGGAAAATAATAGACGATTTTCCTATATCGGATTCTCAATGGAATCCATACTATAAGCCGGAGGAAATGCCGTTTAAATGTGGCAGCGGGCAAGTGAAAATAAGCGGATACAGATACAGCAAAGACGGAAAAAATAAATGGCTGCTGTTTATAGCAAATTCAAAAACTTGCGATATTGAAAAATGCGAAATTTCCGGTTTTGATGGTTTTAAAACGGTTTCGGATGCTTATACCGATGAAAGGTTACTTGTTAAAAATGGTTTTATCACATTGAATTTAAAAAGTTTTGGTCATTATATAATAGTTGCCGTATAAAAAGGTACAGCGTGGAAAATCACGCTAATCATAACATAGAAATGGCAACCACAAAGAATACCGGATTAATCTCCATTCGCCGCTAAGGGAGATTAATCCGTAACTTATTTGAGTTGAGGCTTTGGCGGCAGAATGGAGTTTAATATGATTACAAAATTCAGAGAACAAGAGTATATTTTACATAGATATAAAGGCAATCCAATTATTACGACAAAAGATTTCCCGGTGCCGGTTGAAGCAGTTTTTAATTGCGGTCAAACTGTGTTTAAAGGTCAAATTGTATTGTTAATTGCGGCCATATACAAAAACGATATCAATGGGAATAAAACAGGGATTCATGTTGCTATGAGCCATGACGGAATAAATTTTGAAATAGAAAACAAACCGCTGTGTTCAAACAGAAAATGGGCAGACATTCCCGGAGACTGTGATTGTTGGGTAATTGATCCGAGAGTGACCAAAATCGATGATACTTATTATATCGTTCGTCCTGCTCAAATTAAACCGGGAAAAGGTTTGGATATAGGACCGGCTGCCATTTTAGAAAAAACCAAAGATTTTAAAAAATTGGAGTTTGTAGATTGCATAGCGTTGCCGACAAACAGGGTTCCGTGCCTTTTTCCTGAGAAAATAAACGGTATGTATGTGCGCCTTGACAGACCGTACAGTGTTGTTAGGGTTAACGAACCGAGTAATTCCCGAGACGATAAGCTGACTCACGGAATGTGGATATCTTATTCTCCGGATTTGATTTATTGGGGACATCACAGACCTTTATTATATCCACCGTTATCATTCGCAAATTATAAAGTAGGACCGACCCCACCGATAAAAACAAAGGACGGTTGGTTGGAGATTATTCACGGTGTATACTTGGAAAACCGCGAATGGTGCTATTCAATTGGCGCTGTACTGCTTGATCTAAATGACCCTTCTAAAATAATAAGTGCACTCGACCATTGGATTCTTACACCTGTCGAGTATTATGAAATAAACGGCAGATCGGAAAATACGGTTTTCACATGTGGAGCTATTGCTGATGAAACCGCGGATACTATCAGGATTTATTACGGCGCTGCAGATGAGTGTATAGGATTAGCCACAGGAAAACTCAGTGAATTGTTAGAGACTTTGAAAAGTCAACGCATGAAAGAACAGGTGAAGAGTTTATGAAACAAAACTATTTAAAAGATTATTTACTGGTATGGAATGATGAATTTGAAAATGTGAAATTAGATATGTCGAAGTGGAATTTAAAGGCGGAAATGTCTCCGCAAAATGATTTGCAACTTCGTGATGATGAAACAGCAATCAAGATTAAAGATGGAATACTCGTCTTAACTTCCGATAGGTTAGACAAAAACACATATTATACAAATACATCGCTTACAACTTATAATAGAATGTCTTTTCAATATGGGTATTTGGAAATCAAAGCAAAAGTACCTTTTGGGAAACCTGCATGGCCGTCTTTTTGGATGTTATCAGACCCTAATTATCGTGATGCAGATACTAATTGGAAAAGTGAAGTAGATATTTTTGAGGTGTTTGGAAGCGAAACTTCATTAGAAGCGAATATACACAAATGGTATAATGACGGTAGGCATGTTGCTTTTCCTGAAAAGTTAACGACAAGAAAAATATTTAAAGATAAGGCAGATGCTGAAACATGGCATACATACGGATTGTTGTGGACTGCTGAGAGTTTTAAATATTTGGTTGACGGAGAAGTTTTTCAAAATATGGACATAACCTCTAACGGAAATTTTACAGATGATGATTCAGGTATGAGCGGTTATCATGAACCGCACTATGTCATTTTTAATAATTATGTTTATACCAAAAGCTACAAGGGCTGTGAAACTTGGGCAAAGGGAAAAGAAGCAACTGTAAATGATACTTTTCCCATTAACTATGATATTGACTATATTAGGTTATATCAAATACCGGGAAATGGGAAATTGATTATTTATTGAAAGTTTTGCAGATGCTTTTGATGTAAATTTTTCAAAAATATTATTTTTATTAGAGAAAGACAAAAAATGTGAAGCCTTGCAAAAACAAAAGTTATTTGCAAAGCATATCTTAAGGGTACAGCAAAAAGGCTTTTGCCTTAAAATTTAAAGGAGATTGTTAATTATGGATTTTATGAGCACGGTTAAAGGTTCTTTACTTGAAGGATTTTATCCCGCAGGCTGGGATATGGCTAAGATTGACGTCTGCTGCGAAAAGGGCGTTGAACGCGAAGAATTCTGGAATGAAAAATTCAGCCCGATTGAATGTATAAGCATTAATGACTTTGATACGTTTATGGGGCACGAAATAGCCATGCAGGTTAAGGAAACATATGAGCAGGGCAGAAAGCTTGCAATTATACTGCCCGTAGGACCTATGGGAATGTATAAATGGGCGGCGTATTTCCTTAATGAATGGAAGATACCTTGTGACCATGTTACCACCTTTAATATGGACGAATGGGCTGACGGAGAGGGAAACACCCTTTCAAGCGATAATCCGGCGTCCTTTGAATACAGTATGAAGGAGGCGTTTTTCGGTAAGCTTAACAGCACCGTGCCGGAAAATCAGCGCAATTTCGCAACAAAAACAAACCTTCCTACATACCCTGAGAAAATTGCGGCATTAAAGGCAGAGGGCGCAAAGCTTGTTTTGGTTTACGGAATCGGACGTATGTGCCATATTGCTTTTTGGGAACCGCATTTCGCCGCAGATTACAAAAATGAGGGCGAGTGGAAAAAGGCTCCTTACCGCCTCGGCGCAAAGCTGCACCCGCTTACCATTGAGCAGAACGCCATTACAAGCTTTAAAAGCAGAACAACGCTTGTGCCCTGCCGTGCCAATACAATAGGACCCGCTTTGTTTTTGCAGGCGGATTACGCAATCGGCGGTGCCGACGGTGCATTAGGCAGAGGAATGGGCTGGCAGGGAATGAGCTTTTTAACAACGCTCCATTACGGACCGGATATGCATATTACCTCAACCTTTATCCCCACATTGCCGGGCAAGCTATTTTACTTAAAGGAATTGGCAGGACCCTTAACTGCGGAGTGTAACTGATGGAAAAGAAAGGTATTGTGGTTGCGGGCAGTATACTTGCAGATGTTATAAATACGGTATCAAGGTACCCGAAGGAGGGAGAACTTACCCGGATTTGCAAGGTATCAAGAGCTGTTGGGGGCTGTGTGCCGAATGTTGCCATAGACCTTAAAAGGTTATGCCCTGATTTAGACGTTATGGCTGCCGGCAGGATTTCAAATGACGATAATGGGAAATATGTACTTGACATTCTTTGCAAAAACGGCGTCAACACCGATAATATCACAATAACCGATGATAATATAACAAGCTTTACACAGGTCATAAGCATTGAGGGCGGGCAGAGGACTTTTTTTACTTTTCCGGGTGCGTCGGCGGATTTTGACTATGATGATATTGATTTCAGTAAGCGCTGCCCGAAAATGCTTCATCTCGGTTATTTTCTTTTATTGAAAAGAATTGATGATGGAGACGGTCTGAAAATTCTTAAAACAGCTTCCGAAAAAGGTATAAAAACCTCTATCGACCTTGTAAGTGAAAACAGCGACCGCTATAAATCCGTTCTTCCCTGTCTGCCGTTTACTGATTATTTAATTGTAAATGAATTAGAAGGCGGAAGATTGGCAGGTATAGAGCCGACATCGGAAAATATACCGCAAACGGCAAAAGAACTTATTAACCTTGGCGTCAGGGAAAAGGTAATAATACATTACAGGGAAGGCTCGGTTTGCTGCAATAAAAGCGGAGAAATTACATTTCTTGAAAGCTTTAATTTGCCGGAAGGTTATATTAAAGGCACAACCGGCGCGGGCGACGCCTTTTGCGCCGGCGCTCTGCTCGGAATATATAACGGTTTGTCTGATACCGAAATACTTAACTTCGGGCGTGTAGCGGCAGCAATGTCGTTAGCGGCGGCAGACGCCACAAGCGGGGTCACGGCAATGAAAGAAGCTGAGAAAAAATGCAGTCCTTAGAATATTTGTATAAAATAGGTCGAGGACCTTCATCTTCACACACAATGGGCCCAGAATCTGCGGGAAAGCGTTTTCTCTCTGAGTTTCCGAATGAATATGCTTATAAAGTAATATTATATGGCTCGTTAGCCAAGACCGGCAGGGGACATATGACGGACAATATACTGTATGATGTCTTTAACGGTAGGAAAATTACTGTTGAGTTTGATGTGCAAACACCGACTGAAGTTCATCCGAATACAATGGATATACTGTCATTCAATTGTCAAGGAAAAATAACTGCCCGGAAAAGATATTACAGTATAGGCGGCGGAGAAGTAATAGAGGATGGCGAAAGTGCGCCGGAACACCCGAAAGTATATCGTTTAAACTCTTTTGATTCAATTTCGGAATACTGCCGAAAAAAAGAAATCAGGCTGTGGCAGTATGTTGATGAATGCGAAGGAAAGAAAATTTGGATATATCTAAAAAATATCTGGAGGACAATGCAGCAGTCGATTAAAGATGGACTTGACTCCGATGGAATTTTAAAGGGTGGAATAGGCACTCGTAGGAAAGCAAAATATCTTATAAGTCAAAGGCATATTGACGAAACCGAGGAAACAAAAAATAACCGTCTTATTTGTGCATATGCCTATGCAGTGAGTGAACAAAATGCTTCCGGCGGTAAAATAGTTACCGCCCCGACCTGCGGTTCTTGCGGTGTCGTGCCTGCCGTATTAAAATTTCTTCAAGAAAAGAAAGGATTTACTGTCGAGCAAATAATACACTCTCTTGCAACGGCGGGAATTATCGGGAATTTGATAAAAACAAATGCTTCTATAAGTGGTGCGGAATGCGGTTGTCAAGCAGAAATCGGTACTGCCTGCGCCATGGCGGCAGCCGCCGCTGCGGAACTTTTTGAACTGACTTTAAATCAAATTGAATATGCTGCCGAATTATCAATTGAACATCATTTGGGGCTTACCTGTGATCCGATTTTGGGACTTGTTCAAATACCTTGTATAGAGCGAAATGCCGTAGCGGCAATGAGAGCGCTGAATGCTGTTAATCTTTCGGATTTCCTTGCCGACTCAAGGATAATAAGCTTTGATATGATTGTGGAAACAATGTATGAAACCGGTAAGGATTTAAAAGTCATTTATCGCGAAACATCAGATGGGGGTATGGCTAAAAATTATTCTGAAAAAGCCAATATCAAGAGAGAATTCTGAAAGGAAATAATTATGCTTGTAAACTTAAACGATGTACTTAAAAAGGCGCAAAAAGGGCACTATGCCGTCGGTCTTTTTAACACTATAGATACGGATATGCTGGAGGCTGCAATCGCTGCCGCCGAAGAAATGCATTCGCCTATAATTATAGGTACGGCGGAAGTTTTGCTACCGTATGGTGAGTTAAAGTTGATAGCGCCTTCAATTATTAAAGCCGCCAAGCGCGCGACGGTTCCGGTAGTTGTTCATTATGATCACGGTTTGACATTTGAGCGCTGCATGGAAGCTTTAAAGTTTGGATTTTCGAGCATTATGTTTGACGGCTCGGCAGGAGACTCAGATAAAAATATTGCCGATACCAAACAAATTGTTCGTATAGCCCATTCATTCGGAGTCACTGTTGAGGGCGAAATAGGGCATGTAGGAGAGGCGGCAAACGGCGATAACGCAACGAGTGATCGCTATACTACCGTCAAGGAAGCAGAAGATTTTATAAGTGCGACCGGCGTTGTTGCACTTGCAATTGCAATAGGAACGGCTCACGGTGCTTATAAAGCAAAACCGTGTTTGGATATTGAAAGACTTAAGGAAATAAGAAAAAAGGTTGATACACCGCTTGTTCTCCACGGCGGATCGGGACTTTCTGACGATGATTTCAGAAACACCGTTAAAGAGGGAATTGCAAAGGTTAATATATTTACCGATCTTTGTGTTGCAGGCGAAAACGCAATGCAATACAGTGTGAAGAATAACCTTTCTTATCTTGAAACACGAAATAAAAGAGTGGAATATATAAAGGCTGCTATTAAGGAAAAAATTGTGCTTTTTGGCTCAAAGAATAAAGCATGACATTTGAGAGGAAATTTTGCAATAAAAATTTATTCGTGAAAAACTGTCTAAATTGCGATTTGGCGGAATCAACAATACTGTGCTTAAAAGTTGATTGAGTTACTAAAAAAAACAGCTTGATCCATAACAGAATTTATACCGATATTTAAAGCTAATTGAGCGCATGGTGAAATTGTGTGTTCTAATGGGAATATTTAAAATGGAAAAATACATACCTGTTGTAGTAATCAAAGAGCTGTCCGAAACGGATAAAATACTTTCGGCGCTCAAAGCGGACGGCATTAACTGTGCCGAAATAACCTTCAGAACGGCGTGCGCTGAGGAGGCAATCGAATACGCGGTAAAGAACTATCCCGAAATGTCGATAGGCGCGGG
>OIYS01001760.1_pt1 | contig 10216 bp, 10 predicted proteins | sample 1588271 | NCBI WGS metagenome assembly OIYS01 (sample SAMN03283286) | human gut metagenome | biome: human-associated habitat; material: feces | host: Homo sapiens | place: Peru | collected 2012
AGGACCGGCTGGGCCACGACCGCCGCTACGGCATCGACCCCACCAAGATCAAGAATGACCTGGGCTGGTATCCCGAGACCCCCTTCGAAAAGGGCATCGTCCTGACCATCGACTGGTACTTACAGCATGAGGATTGGATGAATAACGTAACCTCCGGCGCTTATCAGAAATACTACGAGGATATGTACCAAGCGAAGGAGTTGTAACAATCAAAAAGCAACCGTAATGGTCCCCATCGTGGTCCATTCCGGTTGCCTTTTGTATTTTCCTAAATTATTTGAGGCTGTCCAAGAGCTTTATTTTACCGTCAGGGACAGCACCTGGCCGGTCTTATCGTCGAGGACAATCGTGGCAGTTTCCTGGTAGGACATGACCCCGTCCTCGGCCACGGCTTTGGCCTTAGACTTGGACAGGCCTCGGATGGTTTCCAGATCCTTATCGTAACCCTCCAGCTTGCCGTCTTCCAGGGTGTAGACGGCTACGGTATAGGTGATTTCGTTGGAAAGGAATTTCCTGTAGGCGCTCTCCACAATGGTGACGGCGGTCTCCGGGTCCAGGTTTTCGCTGCTTGCCAGGACCTGAGTCATCTGGGTGTTCTTCTCATACCGCTCCTCGGTGGAATATTTGGCGGAAAGAGAAGTGGTTTTGTAGTAGTAGCTCAGGTAGCCGAAGACGCAGCCGATGCCCACAACCAGGAGCACCGCCAGGGTGGCAACCTGCTTGCCGGTGAATTTCAGCTCTTTTTTGGCGTCGCTGCCGGAATAGGTAAGGCCCAGACGGGCGGTGATGGGTAGCATGATAGAGAGAAATAGGGCCAGCAGGAAGCTCTCAATGGGGAACATGAGGATATTCTTGACGATGCTGGGCATAGCAAGCAGGAGTGTATACTGCTTGCCGCCCATGTAGAGGGCGTAGTAGGCCATATAGATAGGGGTTTGCAGTACAATATTGATGAGCAGATTGATGGCAAACCGGCTCAAAACCACCCGGGTGGTGGTCACCTTGGCACGGTAGAGAAACAGGGCGAAGACCACAGAGCCGCCGATCTCTGTCAGAATGAAGGGGAGAAAGTAGACACCGTTGGGACGGATGATGTAGCCCAGTACGTCCGTGATCGCGGCGCAGATGGCAGCTACGACGGGGCCGAAGACCATGGCACCCAGGGCGTTGACAAAGTATGCGGTATTGATGCGCAGGGCCGGTGTGATCGGAATGGAGACCTGCTTCATCACCAGCCGCAGGGCGATCATCAGGGCGGCAAAGACCAGCATGTGGGTGTCCTTCAGCTCCGCGGCGGCGTCACGCCAATAGGCCCGGGAAAAGGGGTGGGGATAGAGTGCGGTGGATTTTTGGTTGTTGGACATGAAAAAGTACCTCCTTTGTTGTAGCGGTGACGAGACCAGGGACCCGGCAAACAAAAACCCCAGCGGAAAATACCGCCGGGGAGAAAGTATACCGAGTAAACCGCAAGGCGCATACGTCACCTAACGGAGTATCGTTGCTACATAAAAGAAGGCAAACCCTCGATTATGGCGCAGCGGGTGCGGAGATCCCATCGCGGACACAGGTCCTTCGTCTGTCACACAACTCCCCATCTTGACAGCACTTCACGCAGGGTCTCCTACTCTGTTCGCCAATCAGTATACACGTATTGATTGAAAAAGTAAAGGAAAATTTTAGGATTTTTTGAATTTTTTTGAGTGATGCCGGTCCTGCGGAAAAAGCACCGGATCCGGGGACGGTTTCGTGGGATTTCCGCATTCCGAGGGGCTAGAATAGGAGGTATCTTTTACCGGGGGAGGAAGGGCAATGCAGTGCCAGAAGCTGAAGACCTATATGGAGACCGGGAGGGTCGTCTTTCTGCCCATCCGGGCTATCCGGCCAAATCCCATGCAGCCGAGGCGGGTGTTTCGGCCAGAAGCCCTGGACGAGCTGGCAGAATCCATCCGGGCCCATGGGGTGCTGCAGCCACTGTCCGTTCGACGTACAGCAGGGGGCTATGAGCTCATCGCCGGGGAGCGGCGGCTTCGGGCGGCGGCCCAGGCGGGACTGACGGAGGTGCCCTGCATCCTGCTGCAAATGGACGACCAGGAGTCCGGTATTGCCGCCCTGGTAGAAAATCTCCAACGGCAGGATCTGGACTTTGTGGAGGAGGCTATGGGCATTGCCGCGCTGATGCGGGCCCAGAATCTTTCCCAGGAGCAGACGGCAAGGCTCCTGGGAAAGAGCCAAAGCAGCGTGGCCAACAAGCTGCGGCTCCTGCGCCACGGGGAGAAGATCCTGGATGCCATCCGGGAGGCGGGGCTCACGGAGCGCCATGCCCGGGCTCTGCTGAAGCTGACGGGAGAGGCAGAAAAGCAGGAGGCCATCGGCTATATTGCGAAGAACGGACTCAGTGTGGCGGCTGCCGAGCGTTACATTGAAACCCTGCTGTCCCGGAAAACGCCCCAAAAACGGCAGACCAACCTGGGAAATTTCCTCAACAGTCTGACGGATTCCCTTGCAAAGATCCAGCGCTCCGGCATTCCGGCGGTATCGGAGCGGCGGGAGACGGAAAACCAAATTGTTTTGACCATCACCATTCCCAAAACCTTTGAAAAGTGAAAAAGTCCTTGACATATGCTTCCATTTTGCGCATAATACAAGGAGAGAAAATATGGAAGAAAATTTCGGTTTTCTTCGGAAACACACATAAGGAGCATATGCTATGAAAAATGCCGTAGCAAAGTGGGTCGCAATCGTCATTGCGGTGATCCTGATGCTGGCAGTGGCGGCAGGCGCGTTTTTTACCCTGGAGCGATTTGTTGTTGTAGAGGGGCATCTGTACAAGCGGAACGAATCCGCGTTGGACCTGCGGGAGCGGGAGGTGACCTGCTCTGCCTACGATACGCTGAAGAAAAAACTTCCCGGATGTACCATCCTGTGGAATGTTCCCTTCCAGGGGGAGAAATACCCCAGTTTTACCTCGGAGCTTACCGTGGAAACCCTGACGGATGAGGATGTGGAGATTTTGGATTACTTTCCTCAGCTGGAGGTGCTCCAGGCCCAGGACTGCCAGGATTATCCCCAGCTCATGGAGGTGGTCCGGCGCAAGCCCGGCTGCCAGGTGAATTATCACGTGCAGATCGACGGCCGGACCTACGATCAGTCCGCGGCCACGGTAAAGGTGACGAAGCTGACTCAGGAGGATGTGGACGCGATGGCCTATCTGCCCAAGCTTCACACCGTCAACGCCCAAAAGTGCTATGACTATGTGCTGCTGCTGCAGCTCCAAACGGATCATCCGGACTGGAATGTGAATTTCAGTATGCGCATTGGCGGCCAGGTGGTGGATCTCACGGCGACTGCTCTGACGGTGACGAATGCCACCGCCCAGGAGCTCAGCGGCGTCATTCCGGCCATGAAGAATCTGAAGACCGTGGACATCACCAACCCCCAGGCCACAGGGGAGGAGCTGCGTCAGCTGCGGGAGGACTACCCCAATGTGACCATCCGCTGGAGCATTCAGGTGGGGGACCGTATCGTGCCTGAAACCGCGGAAGAGGTGGACCTGACGGGGCTGAAGCTCACGAGCACCGAAGAGGCGGCACGCTATGCCTCCTGCTTCCCCAATATTACCAAGCTGAACCTGACCGACTGCGGCCTGGACAACGAGACTCTGGCCGCCTTCCGGGAAGAAAAGCGGGCGGAATACAAGGTGGTCTGGACGGTGTACTTAGGCTCCATCTGCAAGGCACGGACGGATGATACGAAATTTATGCCCCTGACCCAGGGCGACGGCTATTTCCGGGACTGGAACGCCGTGGATCTGAAGTACTGCGAGGATATGATCGCCATTGACATCGGCCACTCCCGGGTGCGTAATATCGACTTCGTGGCGTATATGCCTCACCTGAAGTACCTGATTTTGGCGGACACCGATGTCCGGGACCTGACACCTATCAGCAATTGCGAGGAGCTGATATGGCTGGAGCTGAGCTGGTGCGCCATTGAGTCCTACGAGCCTCTGCTGGGCTGCACCGCCCTGGAGGATGTGAACCTGAGCCGCACCTTTGCCGATCCGGAGCCTGTCAAGAAAATGACCTGGCTGAAAAATCTCTGGTGCATGGAGCGTGGCAACGGCGTTGTCTACGAGTGGACACAGGCCCTGCCCAACACCCATGTGGTGGGTATCGGCACCGATGCCATCGGCTACGGTTGGCGGAAGCTCCCCAACTACTACAAGATGCGGGACGCTTTGGATATGTATTATATGGATTGATCACCTTCCTGTAGGGGCGGCTATTAGCCGCCCGTCTGGCTTCCGAGATTGAGCGCTTGATTTCAGCGTTCCGTTCCGAAAGGCTGGCGGGCGGCTGGCAGCCGCCCCTGCGGATTTGAGAAATGAAGTTGGAGGCTGGGTATATGGAAAGAGGGAAAAGAGTCACCTGGGTGGATACGGCCAAGGGCTGGGGGATGCTGGCCATCATCCTCTCTCATGTGATGACCGGGCACCCGGTTTCCCGGTGGCTTTATACCTTCCACGTGCCTTTGTTTTTCTTTCTGTCCGGGTTCCTTTTTCGGGCAGACCGGCCCTGGGGGGACTTTTGGAAAGGGAAGCTTCAAAAACTGCTGCTGCCCTATTTTGCGCTGGCCCTGCCCATCATCCCGGCGGAGGCGGCTCTGGCCGGGAGTTCGGCAGACTTTTGGGAACGGGTGGGGGAGATGAGCCTGGGAGTGCTGGTCCAGCGGCGGCTGTGGCCCATTTGGTTTCTGGCTTGCCTGTTCCTGCTGGAAATTCTGGCTTACCGGCTGCTTCGGCTGGTCAAAAAGCCGGTGCCTCTGGCGCTGACGGCGGCTGCTATGGGGGCTGTGGGCGTTCTTTACGCAAAGGCGGGGCTGCCTGTGCTGCCCTGGAACCTGGATGCCTGCTTTGGGGTCATGCCCTTTTTTGTTGGGGGATATCTGCTGAAAGACAGCCCGAAGGCTCTGTCCTGGCTCCAAAGTGGAAAGACCAGACCCATTGCCTTCGGGCTGCTGACCGCCGGAAATCTGGTTGTTGCCTTCACGGTGGTGAAGGGAATGACTGCCGGCATGGACGTATTCAAGAATCAGTATGGCAGCCCCCTGTGGAGCTACTTCGGGGCCTTCTGCGGCATCGGAGCGGTGCTCCTTGCCTCTCAGTGGATAACAGCGAAGCCTATCCGCTATCTGGGCCGGAACAGCCTGATCTACTTTGTCTGGCACCAGACCCCGGTGATCACGGCCATTTATGTCTATTTCCCGAAGCTGGGGATACCCATGGAGAACTTCCCCAACCGGCTTGCCATGCTGGGGGAGAAGAGTCTGGAACTGGCACTCATTTTATTGGTGCTGACGCTCCTCAATGAGCTGCTGCTTCGGTCAAGACTCCGCTGGGCGCTGGGAAGATAACCCCCAACCTTCCCCTGGGGGAAGGTGCCGCCCCGGCGGCGGATGAGGGGCGGCACAAACTTAGGTCTGCTTCTCGCCCCACACCCGTCAGGGCTTCGCCCTGCCACCCTCTCCCAGGAGAGGGTATAGAGAAAAGAACAGCCTTTGCCTCTTGAAGCAAGAGACAAAGGCTGAAACCTCTGCGGTACCACTCTCGTTCCGCTTTCGCGGCACTCGTCTACGCTGTATCGGGCGAACCCGGCGCGGTCTACTGGTCTTGTGACGTTGGGCGCGCTGCTCTGAGGGGATAAGCTGTGGGCCTTCCTGCCGCCTCGCACCAACCGGCGGCTCTCTGAAAGGAGGTAACCCAGGCTCCTGTCCTCATCCTGGCATTGTATATGATGTTATTACCGCTCAATGCTCCTGGGGGACGATGTAGGCATCGTCCCCTAGGCGGGGCAGGGCGGATGATCACTTGTGGGTGGGATCGTAATTTCGGCCAAACTGTAGGTTCAGGTTGGCAAAGCGGCTGGTGGTGGTGTCGTTTACCGGGTGCTTGGGAACGGGCTTGGGAGCGGGCTCTTCAGCGGTGCCTACCAGGGCTTCCACGCTGTGGGCGATCTCGTCCGCAACGGACCCGCTGTCAAAGCTGAGATCCGACACGGCAGGGGCCGCAGGTGCTTTCGGTGCCGCAGGAGCCACGGGCGCAACAGGAGCCACAGGCGCGGCAGGGGCAACCGGAGCGGCAAAGCCGGCGGGGGCCTTGGGGGCTGCGGGAGCGGAGAAGGAAGCGGGAGCTACGGGAGCCGCCGGAGCTGTGAAGCTGGCGGGCTTGGGAGCGGCCTTAGGGGCTGCGGGAGCCACAGGCGCGGCGGGAGCGGCAGCCTTGATCCGCTCCAGAGCCTGGATGCAGGCACGCATCTGCTCCTGGATCTCGGCGATGCGGGCGTTGGCGGCCTTCCGGGCCTCTTCCACCCGGGCGTTCTCGGCGGCAATCAGAGCCTCAGCATTGCTGCTGGGCACAGAGACGGCCACAGTAGCCACGGCGGCAGCCTGGGCCTTGGCGGCGGCATCCTTCAGGAGCTTGTCGCTTTGGGCCTGGGCATCGGCCAGGATCTGAGCGGCCTGAGCCTGGGCGGACTTTACGGCCTGGGCAGCCTGGACCTGAGCGGTCTGCAGGACCTGAGCGGCCTGGGCCTGAGCATTCTGCAGAGCCTGGGGGTCGGCGGCAGGGGCCTTAGCGGCACCCTCGCCCTTGCGGTATTCTTCCAGCTTTCCGGCCAGAACACGGAGCTTGCTCTTCAGCAGAGCGTTCTCCTTGTAGAGAGTGACGTAATCTTCGGTCAGAGGTTCCAGGAATTCGTCCACCTGCTGCATATTGTAGCCGCCGAAGGAAGACTTTTTAAAGGCAACCTGGTCGATCTGTTGGGGAGTAATCATATCTGTTTCTCCTTCCGTTACTTATGTGTTGTTGGTGATCAGATGTAGCTTTCCACTTCCGCCTGGAGGGATTCCAGATCGCCCTGGATCTCCATATTGTGGGGACAGAAGAGGTAAGCGGACTGAGCGATTTTCTTCACGTCGCCGTCCAGAGCGTAAACGCAGCCGGAGAGGAAGTCCACCACCCGGCGGGCCATGGCCTTGTCCACATTCTCCATGTTGACAATGACGGCCTTCCGATTCCGCAGGTCATCCGCGGCCTTGGAGGTGTCGTTGAAGCTGCCGGGACGGAACAGCACCACCTCCTGCTTGTTGGTGGAGCCGGGGGTATGGAGCATGGGACCGTTGAAGCTGCCGGTGGTCACGCTGGGACTGGACGAAGTGGCGGGGGCAATGCTGCCGAAGCCGAAGTCATCGTGGTCCTCATCGTCCTCATCCTCGATTTCTTCCGCAGCCTTTGCGGCGGGACGGGAGCGGCGGGCAGGAGTTTGGCGGCGGGCGGGCTTTTCTTCGGGTTCGTCGTAATCGTCGTCGGCGTATTCTTCGTCTTCGTCGTAATCGTCGTAATCGTCGTCTGTGTAGGGCTGGGCAAACTTTTTCACGTTATCCCAAAGGCTCATTTCTGTTTTTCCTCCTGTATATTTACATCTTCAGATGCGGCGTATCAATAATGCCTTTCGCCAAAAATGGCAGTGCCGATGCGCACCATGGTGCTGCCGCAGCGGATCGCATCGAGGTAATCCCCGGACATTCCCATGGATAAGCAGTCCACCTGGACATTATCCTTCTTTTTTGCCCGTATGTCAACATAAATTTCCCGCATTTTCAGAAAAAATTTTGAATTATCTCCAGGATTTTCACTGATTGGGGGAATTGCCATAAGCCCCCGGACACATATGTTGGAAAAACTGTCAATTTTGTCTATCAGCGGCAGGACCTCACTGGCGGCGAAGCCGGTCTTGGCGGCCTCCTCACCGATGTTTACTTCCAGCAGAATGTCCTGGCGGAGGTTTTGCCTGGCAGCCTCCTTGTTGACGGCTTCCAGCAGGTGGAGGCTTCCCACGCTTTGGATCAGGTCCACCTTGCCCACCACCTGACGGACCTTATTGGTCTGCAGATGGCCGATGAAGTGGACGGGAGCGCCGACGTAGGCCTTTTCTCCCAGCTTCTGGGTCAGCTCCTGGACCCGATTTTCGCCGCAGACATCCACCCCGGCGGCAATGGCCTGTCGGACGGCGGCAGCGTCGTTCATTTTGGTGGCGGCGCAAAGCTTGATTTCTTTGGGATCCCGACCGGCATCCCGGGCGGCGGACTCCATGGCTGCCCGGATGGCGGCCACATTTTCGGCGATGGACATGGTTGAATTCTCCTCTCTATAAACGAAAACCCGGGCGGCGTTGTCCGCCGACCCGGGAAGCGGCGTGAGATCCGTTACACGGCAGGCGCGGCGGATTTCAGGGGCCGAATGGGTGCAAGTGTGGAGATGGCATGCTTGTAGATCATTTGCTGCTTTCCATCGGAAACCAGCACCACCACAAAGCTGTCAAACCCCGTAATGACTCCCCGGAGCTGGAAGCCATTCATGAGAAACAGCGTGACGGGAACCTTCTCCCGGCGCACTTCCTTCAAAATGGCATCCTGTAAATTCATGGTCTCGTTCATATGTATACCCTCGTTTCTTGTATTGGGAGCGGTTTGGGCCCCCGGTTGAAGTACACATATGCTACCACGGTTCACTTGTCGAATTCCTGAATAATCTGTCGGGCGGACCTGAAAATTTCCTCCCCGCTGGTTTCATCCTCCCGAATGAGCCAGTGAACGGCGGGATTCCGGCGGAACCAGGTCAGCTGCCGCTTGGCGTACCGCCGGGAGGACTGGCGGACGGAATCGGCGGCGGCCTCCACCGTCCCGTGACCATTCAGAGCGGACACGAACTCCTTGTAGCCGATGGCCTGCATGGCGGTGGCGGTATCCGGCACACCGCTTTGCAGCAGACTCCGGATCTCCTGCAGCAGTCCTGCCTCCAGCATATGGGTCACCCGCAAGTCGATGCGGCTGTATAAGCTCTGCCGGTTTTCAAAATCCAGGCCCAGCCACAGAGGGGTAAACCTGGGCGGGAGAGCCTGAGTCCGGCGGTTGTGCTCCGTGATGGTCTCTCCGGTTTCCAGGTATACCTCCAGGGCCCGCAGAAGCCGCTTTCGGTCCTGGATGCGCGCCTCTGCCTCCGGGTCGATGCTTCGCAGCCAAGAGCGCATGGCCTCCAGCCCTTCGGCATCTGCCTGCCGCTCCAGCCTTTCCCGGACACCGGTGGAAGGGAAGGGGGCGAAGTCGTTGCCCCGGATGAGGGAGTCCATGTAGAGCCCGGTCCCTCCGGCAATGATGGCGGTTTTGCCCCGGGACACAATATCCTCTACAATGGGGGCGGCATCTTTACAGTACCGGGACACGGAGTAGTCCTCCCTTGGGTCTGCCACATCGATCATGTGGTGGGGAACGCCCTGCATCTCCCCAAGGGTGGGCTTGGCGGTGCCAATGTCCATAAACTTATAAACCTGCATGGAGTCGCAGGAGACCACCTCGCCGTTCAGCGCCTGGGCAAGGGCTACTGCCAGGGCGGTCTTGCCGGAGGCGGTAGGCCCGGCCAGGCAGATGATGGGATTCATAGGCATTTCTCCTTTCGGGCCAGTTGCCGGAGCCTCGGACGGTTGAAGCGCTGCATCATCGCAAAAGGCAAGTCGATACAGGCAGACAGGATCGATGTGAGGATAAATACCGGAGCTGCCCCGAACCTGGGGATGGCCAGCAGCGGCAGAAAGCTCAGCGGAATGATGCACTCATGGGTAATTTCGGAGATACAGGTGGTGCGGATGATGCTTGCTATGGGACAGCGCCGGATATCGAAGGTTTCCGGCCGATAGGTGGGCATATATTTTTTCCATTGCCGCACCCGTAAGCGCCGATAAAATGGGCGTTCCCAGCCCTTTTCCCGGAACCAAGCGGCATTTTCGCCGCCCTCCGGAAACAGAACCCTACCCAGCCAGCCGACGGCCAGCCGCATGGCAAAATGGTAGAAAGTGGTGCCGAAGCTAATGGCCAGGGTGAAGCAGAGGCTGTTTTGGGAAAGAAGCGCAAATAGGGCGGTCAATATCCCGGCAGCGGCGGCCAATGCCCAGAGTGTTGCTTGAAAATTGTTCCTCATAAATGGGTCCTTTTGGAGACGGAAATAAGAATTTAGCGGTACAAACAAAAAACGACCTGTCATTGCGAACCAGTCCGCAGACTGGTGTGGCAATCTCCAAAGATATAGGAGTGCCGAAGACAAGCAGCTCATGCCCTCTCCTGCTTGGAGAGGGTGCCGCCCGCAGGCGGCGGGTGTGGAGGGGAC
>OIYS01001762.1_pt1 | contig 10208 bp, 7 predicted proteins | sample 1588271 | NCBI WGS metagenome assembly OIYS01 (sample SAMN03283286) | human gut metagenome | biome: human-associated habitat; material: feces | host: Homo sapiens | place: Peru | collected 2012
TTCGTCATCGTCGCTATCGGAAAATCATTCACGCTGACAGCATTTATCGTCATGTTCCCCGTTTGCCCCAGCGGAATGCTGAACCCCTGTATCAGGTGCCGTTCCGTGGGCGCTCCCGGCTTGTCCTCCCGCCGTATCTCCACCAGATTGTTCTCCACCAGATGGAACATCTGCGTGCTTTCGATGGTCACGGCCTTTTGCAACACCGTCATGCGTTTCAGTTTGAAAGACGCATACGCCTCGCAGATGTCGTCGGTGTAATACCCCTGTTTGCTCTCACGATACGTTTTGCGGCCTACCAGATACACGTTGGTATCGCTGGAAGGGTCGTAGTTCGTGGCCCTTCCGTTGGCCGTTGGTGACGTTCCCAGCGCTTCCCCGTTGATGATAACGTCGTTGTACATCTCGCTGTTCTTCACGGCGTAGGTCGCGCCTAAAAACTGCTTTCGGCTGGGCTGGAACGTCCACAGCACCGGCTTGGTCGTGTCCAGTATATCATCCTGACTGGGGTCAAGCCGAAGCGCTCCCGTCTGGTCGTATCCCACCCATCCCGCCAGCATCGTGTTGATGCCAAGGATCACGTCCGCCAGCGTCCCGTTTTCGCTGTCGATGCGCAAGGTGTACGGGGTCAGCACATTGGAGATTTCCGTTCCGTCCGGCAGGGTCGTGGTCAGGTCGTTGTAATAGTCCGTAAAAATGGGCTTTACGTTGTCCACGGGCTGTCCGTTCCCCTTGTCTTCCGCCAGCAGGGAAGAAATCGCCGTAAACATGTCGCTGTTCACCGGCACTTCATAGATGCCGTCCAGATTCCCGCCCAGCGTCCCGTCCAGATTGCTCCACTTGTCTTCCAGCGTGTAGTTGGCTTCCTTTTTCCCCGGCTGGAACACTTCTTCCGGGTCTTTCACGCAGAATACGCCCTGCGGAAGGTAAAAGTCCGTCCCGTCCGGCAGCACCAGCCCCATACTGAGGCGTATCTGCTGCCCGAACCATACCCGGTTCACGTTGTAATCGTAGGCCCCGTCCAGATTCGCCAGCGTCACGTTCGCCTGCCTCCGCTTTCCGTTTTGCAGGTTCACGCTCAGGTTTCCGCTCTGGATAAAGGCGTTGCTGCGCGGGTTCTGCGCGTTATTGTCCAGCACGAACGCCACGCTCCCGTCCGGCTGTAGAAATTCCAGCTTCGTCCGCTTGATAAACGGCTCCTTCAGCGCCTCCAAATATTGCTGGTATCGGTTCATCGGCTATCACCTCCCTTCCCGCCGCTTGCCATCAGGACGTCACTTCCGTGGCGCTCAAGGTGCCGGAATCGTCCACGGTGATTTTGAATTTCTTCGTGCTTCCTGCGGTGGATGAGGCGAGAATGATTTCTTTGTCAGAAATTTTAGCATCGACATAGGCTTTATTGGTAGCATCACTATCTTCTTCCGGAGTTTTTACATAACGAATAATAGAAGGAGACATTGAAGAAGGACTAACTTTTAATACTTTTGTTGATGGGTCAATAATTCCGTCGCTACTTATTACCATGTTAGTGCCGTCTGACTTTTTGATCGAAATATTTGACGCAACGCTTCCATTCGACGGGGTTATCAAAATACAATTTTGAGCCGAAGAACCGAAGCGGCTTTGACTGTTTCCGTCCAAAATGCTTAATCCCTTGATTCCGTAAATTCCGGAATTGGCATAATTCATTTGTGCTGTATTTCCATTAACAGTCAAAATGGCAAATCCATACCCCGCATATTTTGGTTCTCCGATACGCAAAATATAATTTTCTTTTTGGACATCTGAAAGATCAACTTTTACATTTCCGTTGGTATCCGGTGAAATACCATTTACGCTTTGAACTATTTTGTCAGGAACTGTTGGAATCGCAGGTTTACTTTGCAAATCATTATAGTTCCCGGAATATGCAACATTTGCCAATTGCAGATCGACATATTCCTCTGGAATTGTCACTTTTTTCTTATCTACCGTTTGCATCAATGCAAAATCAACGTCAGTGGTCGGAATGGAGCTGGGATTACATTGCAAAAGCCCTGTTTCGCTCAGAATATACAAGACAACATTTTCACTCGTTCTCAATTTAATGGTCAGTTCATCCTGGTCTAGAACCACATCCCCCTCTACTTCAACCGCGCCAGCTGTACCAGTAACGGTTGCGCCTTCCACCATCGCCACTTTTAAGGTCACGTTAGTATTTCCATCATTCCACTGTTCTGGCGTTACGGTCTGATTCAGTAACTCGTCCGTTTTCGCAGGGATGTCGTACCCGCCCTTGATATTCGTCAGCTCGCCGGGGATGGGAACCAGATTTTGCGCTTCAGGCTTTGTTAGGCCAGAGATGTAAGCTGTCTCTCCGTCTTGTTCCATATAGGCAAAATATGTCCCCGTTTCAGGAACGCTCAAGCCTTCAATTGTCGTTTTAGAGAAACTAGCAATGGTTTGTCTAAACGCAACTACAAAACCGTCGCCGGACCTTACGTTGTCTTCGGACAAAATCCTACTTTGACTTTCCGTTCCTTGTACCATTGTAGCCGTTGCCCCGATCATCTGCTCTGCCGTCAGTATCTCATCGCTGACCTTTACCAAGATCATTCCGCCCGCATCAACATTCGGCTTATCACCCACCATTCCATCCCACTGGATGTCAACTCCAGGAACCGTCTGGTAGTACCCGCCGGGGCGGTTTTTGATGTAGTCCAGCTGGGTTTCGTCGTTCTGCGCATAGTCGGGCTGTACGCCGCCGCCTTTCCCGCTTTCGCACAAAAACTGCCAGTATTTCCCCCATCCTTCGGTCACGCCCGGTTCTACGCCCGTGACGCTCTCCTGCGTGGAAAGATAGCTGTTGCCGTCCGTTCCCAGCACAAGGCACAGTTTGTCGTAGGTTTTCCCTGCGTCGTATTCTCCCGCCGGCGTAATGCCGATCTTGCCTAACTTCACCATCGTCTGGTTCGCATTGGCATTCTTCTTTTTATTCATATCCGTTTCTCCATTCCTTTTTTGGAAAGTTTCTGAAAAAAGGGGTGGGCCAATGACCCACCCCCGTGCCTGTTACGCTTCCGGCACATAAGTGCCGCCGTACTCAGGGGGCACCAGCTCCGGCAGGCCGCTGTCGATCAGCACTTCCGCTACGCCCGCTTTCAGGGCCTTGGGCACCTGCTCGAACTTCGTTTTCCCCAAAATGACCCGCTGCGCAAAAAACATTGCCATCATGATACGCCCGTCCTTTCCAAAAAGAAGATTTATTGCGAATAGCCGTATGGCTATCATCGCCTTATTCACCGTACACCACTGTCGCCATTTCCGCGATGCAGTCCTCCACAAATTCATTTCGGTCGCTGATCGCCTTGATCTGCGCTCTGAGCGTCCGATTCTCTGCCCGCAGTTCCGCGTTAGTTTTGCCCTGCTCGTTCAGCAGTTCTTCCCCATTGCGCCAGAACTTCCCGCCGTGGTATTCGTCCCCGATGCCCACGCTCATCCCGTCCTCTATAGCGACGCATCCGGGAAAATCCGTGGCGTTGAACGCATTCAGCCAGATAATATTGATGACGATCCCGTCCTCAATCAATGCGTATCTCATTTCATCCAAGCTCCTTTCCCCTGTCAGGAAGCAATCGTCAGCACGGCGGGGGCGCTGATCGCCGTGTTCCCGCTGCTGTCAGTAACAACGCACCGGTACTGGTATCCGGCCCGGTAACTCAGCGCCTGCACCGTCAGAGTGCTTGTCGTAGCGCCCGTAATGGCCGTGTTCGTCCAGCCACTAGCGTCATTTCCGTCGGTTGGCATGAACTGCCATTGATACGTTAGGCCCGTTCCGCTGGCCGTGATACTGAAAATAGCGTTGGCACTTTCTTGAGCGGAAACGTCCTTCGGCTGGGCGGTGATGCTGATCGCCGTGGATCGTCCGTTCCGTAGCACGACCAGCCCGTTTCCACCTTGGATGCCGCTGCTGCCGCCGCCCTGACCAGGCCGGGAAGCGTTCGCCGTTCCGCCGGGGCCGCTGACCAAATCGCCCGTTCCGAATACCTGCGTCTGGGCCGCACCTACGCCTGCTGTGCCAGCCGAGTAGACCGCATACCAGCCGGGATTGAGGCCGCCGCGATAATAGCGATTGTCTTCGCCCTTATAGGTGTCAGCTGGCTGACCTCCTACGGTGATCGTAACCGGTATTGGCTGGCCGTTCGAATCGGAAGCCAGCTGTACAGCCGAGCCGTCCGCTAAAACCTCAGAATACGTGCTAACATTCGTGCCGTTATACACGTAAATTCCGCTGCCGGTTGTTTTATACATCGTGCATTGGATGTAGGAAGGGCTTCCTCCGGTAGCCGCTCCGCCGCCGTTCACGGTCGTCCCAGCCATGGAGGACGCTCCTCCACTAATCCCAATTGTCGCTGCTCCCGCACCGATAATTGCGGAAAAATCCAGTCCTTCCCGCAGATACACGCTGGTCACGGTCTGATAATACCCGCCTCCGCCAGGAGCCGCACCGTTGACATTCACGCCCGCACCGCCTGCGCCCAGCACGAACAGATCTGTCTTTCCGTCCCATTTTCCCAGACTGGTGATGTTCAGCTTTCCGCTGCTGTTCAGGTTGATATGCCAGTTCCCGCCCCCGTCGTCTACCTTCTCGCTTTCACCTTTATAGGTGTATATCAGGTTCGGATTTTTTACCGTCAGCGTGGCCGTCCGGCTCTGCACGTCTCCCGCTTCATTGCTCACAACGCAGTATACCGTGTCGATAGTAGCCGTCGTAAGGTTGGAGAAGGTGCAGGAGCTTCCTGCTGCTCCACTGACCTGCACCCCGTTCCGATACCAGCGATAGGTGTAACTGGCGGGTGAACCGGGTACGGTGATCCTGACTTGGAAGGTGGCGCTGCCGCCCTCGCCCCATACGGTTTGGTCCTGCGGATAGGAAGGGTTCAGCACCGGCAGCTTTTTCACCACGCCACCGCGCCGTACCAGTAAACAGGTGCCCATATCAGTTCACCACCTTCAAAATCACCGGAATGTTCACAGTGGGTTTGTTGCTGTAGCAGTAAGCCTTCACGGTTCCGTTCCCGGTTTCCAGATAGCCCACGGAAGCCCATGCTTCCAGCAGCGCGTTCGCCGCGTCGCTGGTGGTCACGCCGCTCATGTTCACATCGGCGATCGGGTTGTCGTCGGCGGAAAGGCCGCTGACGCTGATTGTCTGCGTATACGGTGCGGAGGAAGACCAGCCGGACGAAGAAAACGTCCCATACAGCGTGGCGGTCACGGCGTTCTGTACCGTAAACGTGGCCGTCTGGTCGTTTCCAAACGTAATGGTGTAGGTGTCCACCCCGCCGCTGCTGCCCGTTTTGGCAATGCTCTGGATGCCAAGCCCGTTGTTGACGGTATAGGTAGTAGTCGTGCCGTTCTGGTACGTGATGGTATACGTGTCCACCGTTCCATTCGTGCCGGTCTTTTCGATCTTCTGGATGCCGTTGCCGTTCACGACGGAAAATGTGTCCGTGTGCGTCGAATCGTCGTAATAGATCGTGTACGTATCCGTAATGCCGGTGGTACCGGTCTTTCGGATGTTTTTGATGCCGCTTCCGCGCTGGCTCAAAAGCTGCCAGTAGTTTTGCCATCCAGCGGTTACGCCGGGGGAAATGTTCGTCACATTGTCCACGATGGATACGTAGGTCTGCCCATCCGTTCCTACCACGATGGTCAATCGGCTGTAAAGCGTTCCGGCATGATAATCCCCGCCAGCCGTCAGGGCTACTTTTCCAAGGTCTTTATATGCCATCAGGATTCACCTCGCTTTACTTCCTCAAAATGGAAACAACGTCTTTATTAGTATAACGGAATTGCGCTCCCTTGCAGAAAATGTACCTGCTTCCCCGTTCTAGCACCTCGTATTCGGTTCCGTCCTTCAGCACCAGATATTCTTTCTGCTCCGGAGTACCTGCGGGGGCTTTCGCCGCCCGCTTGTTTGTCCTTTTTCCTGTTTCTTCCATGTTGCCCGCTCCTTTTTCCGTCAGGTCTTTGCAATCAATTTCTGCTGGTCGTTGATCTCCATGTCCGCCATGCGCACCGTCTCGCTGGTGAAGGTCTGGCTCAGGTCGCCGCTTCCTTCCACGGCCAGCACACTGCCCTCATTTTTGGCAAGATAATCGTCCGCGATCTCCCAGCCCAGCTTGCCGGTTTCATTGTCGATGGATACCGTCGTGTTCACAATCTGGTCAACGGGCCACAGCGCATCCTTGCTGGTCAGCACAAGGGCAAGTCCGTCCGCCGTTCCCACCTCCACCCACGGGAAGGTCATGGTCACGGCCTGATTGGGCCATGTATCTTCCACCTTCACCGTAAGGCTCCCGTTGGGGCGTACCCGGCGCAGGTTCCCCTTCCGGTCGTGCAGGAACAGGTCGTATCCGCTCCCGGAAAGCTCCATGATTTCATCCGCCATTTCCGTGGTGTCGCTGTACAGGTTCGTTTCCTTGCTGCACTTCCCGATCAGCGCCGTCAGGCTCCCCGTGCGGTACAGGCTGCTTTCCGGCTGCCAGTTGGGGTAACGGGTAAAGTTTTTCTGCACCGAAGACGAATTGTTATTGCTTTCCTCTTTCGTTTCCACGTTCAGCCCGAAGGTGTACACCGCCTGCGGATGGTATGCCCCGTCCGTTCCCTGCTGCGCTGCCAGTAGCATCACGTCCCACTTGCAGGGCGTCACCGTATTGCTGGTGAACGCCGCCCGCGTGAACACCGTCGCGCTGGAATACCATAACTGATAGCTGTAGCTGTGCCCGTTTCTGGCGCCGTAATCCACAATGCCCAGCTGGTTCAGCTCCAAATCGGCCAGATGCAGGTATTCTCCCGTTCCATGGTCGATCCGGTACAGGGAATAGCCGGTAGTATCCGTGTTCCCGGCGTTGAAGCTGCCCTTTTCAAAATTCGTCAGGAAATAAGTGTTTTCGTCATAGACCGGCGTATACGCATCCGCGCCCATCAGCAGAGCAACGTCCGCTTCTCCCAGCGCTCCGGATTCGATCCACAGATAATCGCAGGTCTGCTTCCCGGACAGCCGAACGGAGGTGATAGCCGAAGGCCCATAAGAGGTGCTGGCGCTCTGTACCTTTACGCTGCTGTCGGTCAGCTGACACTTGGCGTACAGCGTTCCGCCCGAATAGCCGATCACCCATTGCTTTTCCAAAGTCGCGCCGCTGGTGGTGAACGTGGTCGTCGCCGCGTCGGTTCCCCCGGCGGTCAATGTTACTTTGACGGATACCGTCCCGCTGCTGACCGTCTGCGTCATTTTCAGCGCTATTTCCCCGGTATTGGTGCTGAAGGAGCAGGGATTGCTTGTCCCGGTGGCGGTTGTGCTTAATCCCGGCGAAGGAATGCCCTGCCAGAAGAAGCTGTACGGCGGGTCGAACCGAATGGGTTGTTCCGCCTCCGTACTCCATTCTACGTTTCCGCCGCCCCCAAGAATCAGCTGCCCATCTTTCAGCTGGTATACGCCGTTGGGAACGCCCTGCATGTTTTCCGCACTGTTCCATTGCACCATCACGCCGCCGCTGCACTGCTGTTCCGCCGTTATTTCCGCCGTTCCTTCCGCCACCGCATAGCTGACATACACCGTCTGGATGCCGCTGGTGCATTGCTGCCCGGATTGCGTCTCGATAGTCACTTCCACCCCGTAAATGGTTCCTGTAAAGAATGCGTCGTAATAGAAGGAAAGCTCTCCCGTGCCGTACACCGGCCCCGTATCCTTCAGCACTTCATCACCCGTACTGCGGTTGTACAGCCGCCAGCGCACCCAGGTAATGGGGTCGTTCTGCGCCTGCGTATACGTGGCGGTAAACACGTTCACCCTTCTGGTCAGCGGGGAATCATAAGCGTTGATCGTCACCAACGGTTCGGACCATGCTTCGATCAATACCGCGCTGCTCTGGGTGATGCTTTCGGCGGCGGTGCTTCCCCACCATTGCGTTATCACCATTTTGTAGCTGTTTCCGTTGGCGATTCCCGCCCCTGCAAGGGCGCTGGCGGCGATTTCGTTCGCTTCAAAGTATTTCACCGTTCCATCCGCCAGCACCCCGTAGAAGGGAGCCGAAAGCGCCACGCGGCCCGTCGTATAAAGGGGTGTGCTGCTGTTATCGTACTTCTGCAATACGATCTGATAGGCCGTCAGCGCACTGCTGCCGTTGACCTGCCACGATACTTTCAAGCCCTTTTCCGCGTCAAATACGCCGCCGCCCACCCCGGCGAAGGTGCTGGGGCTGATGTTGGTCGCCATCTGCAATGCCATTCCTGTTCACCGTCCTTTCTCAGTTCCCGGCATAAATTCCCGTGCTTTCCAGCAGCTCCGCCACCGTCATTTTGCTGGGGTCGCCCTGCACCGTTACGCTGCCGATGGTGTAGCTCACGTTGTGGGAGTCGTTGTTCGTCACGGTGTTGTACACCGTCGCACCCTCGCCGTATACATGCACGTTCTTGCCGTCCACCATCGCGCCCACCTCGCTTAGAGCGTTTTCCCACGTGCCCTTTCCGGGCAGAATAGCTGAAGCCACTTCTCCGCCGGAAGAACCGCCGGCAGCGCCGCTTCCGTTGGGTACGCCCTTGACCCCCTCAATAATATCCCGGATGGACTGCTTCTGCTCCGGTGTGAGGTTCCCAAGCCTGTTAATGGCCGCGTTCAGGTCGCCCTCCGGCAAGTCCTGCGTAATGGCGATCTGCGCCCAAAGCTCCGCATAGTCCGCCATTTGGCGTTCCATCGTCTCTATCTGCTTTTCCAGCGGCTTCATCTGGGCTTTGTAGTAGTCCTCCATATCCTGAAGCTGCTGTTCCAGATCGTAAATGCGGTCTTCGTTAGCGGTCTGCTGTTCCTCTATGGCGTCCAGTTTCTTTTGGTAATCATCCTCAATGCCGGAAATCTGCCGTTCCAGCGCCTTGATCTGCAACTCGTATTCATAGTCGGCCAAGTCCTTTTCAGCACTTGTAATGGCGTCCTGCGCGTCCTGTACGCGCTTTTTGTCCGCCATCCACTCCCATTGTCCCTTTTCCGTGTTGAAATAGCGGATGGTGCGCTCGTTCTGGGCGTTTTGCAGCTCCGCACGGGCTTCCTCAACAGCCTTCTGTTTCTCCGCAAGCTCAAGCTGTTCGTCCTGAATGTCCTTCGCGTCATTCATCGCGTCGATCTGGTCTTGCAGGGGCTTGGTCAGCTTATCCCGTTCCCGTTCCAGAAGCGTAGCCTGCCGGTCCAGCTGGTCGTTCACCCGTTCCAGCGCGTCGATCTGATCGTCCAGCGGCTCCTTCAGGTCGTCCCACTCGTTCTGTATCTTGTCCACCAGATAATCCAGATGGTCTTTCGCCCGGTCGGCAAGGTCTTTGGAGTAGTTGTAATAATCCTCTACGATCTTCCAAGGATCGTCTTTGTCTTCTTCGGTGGTAGATGAAGCCGTACCACGTCCTGTATTTTTTTTATTTTGATTTTTGCTTGAGGGGACAGGACCTTTTTTTACTGCGGTTGGGGGAAGTTTTACATTTCCCTTCCCATCGTCTCTTTCGTAAACTCTATTCGCACGTTTTGTTCCCAAAGCATAAGCGCTAATTTCTCCGAAGTTGCCAGCCCCATTCAGCGCTTTTTCCGTCTGGATATGGTTTAGAACTACTGCGCCCGGCTGCAACTGAACCAGCGCAGGTTCTCCGCCATTGGCAATGAATGCCCTGCCGTTTTGGCTGATGATTTCAGGCCCGATCTCATTCACAAGCGCCAATCCGCCGGGGGCATTTTCCGTTCCTTCGGCGAACGGAGACCAGTTTAGTCTTCCGGCTTTGTCGCCCGTCAAACTGGTTGTCCCAGAAACGCCTACTTTAATATCGATAGCCCTAGGAACACGAGCGATCGCGGCGGAAAGGTCATCAAATTGCCCCGTCGCCGTAACGGCTTCGCTTGCGTCTATTTCGACGGTTTTATCGGTTTCGGTTTCTTCCGTCGCCGTATTCAGGTCCTGGACGCTCTCTACGGCTTTCTGGTTTTCCTGCTGAATGCGGTCTGTGCTGTAAATATCCAGCGCATCGCCCAGCATGTACCAAAAATCAGCGGATATTCCTGTTGCTTCAACAAGTTTATCCATATTGCTGACCAGCATACTAATGCTTCCATCAGTATTTGTAATAAAGGAAGCCCCGGCTTCTTCCATTCTGCCGAAATTATCTTCAAAGTTTTTCGCCAGATATTCCATTTT
>OIYS01001763.1_pt1 | contig 10204 bp, 10 predicted proteins | sample 1588271 | NCBI WGS metagenome assembly OIYS01 (sample SAMN03283286) | human gut metagenome | biome: human-associated habitat; material: feces | host: Homo sapiens | place: Peru | collected 2012
ACATAAAAAATTCAAAATTTTAATCTTGAAATCTTTATGTTTAAGATTATACATGTTATACTTTATCTATAAGGTAGGTAAAAATGAATAAAATAGTTATAATTGGATGTGGAAATGTTGGAATGAGTTATGCATATAGTCTTTTAAATCAAAGTACGCCAGTAAATGAACTTGTTTTAATTGATATAAATCAAGATAAAATAATTGGTGAAGTTATGGATTTAAATCATTGTCTTGCTTTTTCACCCTCAAAAATTGATATAAAAGTAGGCACTTATGAAGATTGTAAAGATGCAAAAATAATTGTTATTGCCGCAGGTGCTAATCAAAATCCTGGTGAAACAAGAATGGATTTAATATATAAAAATGCTAAAATTTTTAAAGAAATAATTGCTAGTGTTATGAAATCCGGCTTTGATGGTTACTTTTTAATAGCGACAAATCCACTTGATATAATGACTTATTTAACATTTAAATATTCTGGGTTTGCACCAAATAAAGTAATAGGAACAGGTACAAGTTTAGATACAGCAAGACTTAGATTTTTAATAAGTGAAAAAGTTGGTGTTAATCCTAAAGATATTAATGCTTATGTTATCGGAGAACATGGTGATAGTGAGTTTACTTTGTGGTCTTCAGCACTTGTGGGTAGCGAAAAGATTGATAAGTATTTATCCGAGGAAGAAAAGGTAGGCATTGAAAATGATGTTAAAAATGCTGCTTATGAAATAATAAATAAAAAAGGAGCAACTTATTATGGGGTAGCAATGTGTTTAACAAGAATTACTAATGCAATATTAAATAATGAAAACTCAATTATTACAGTATCTAGTTATGATAAAGAAAATGATGTATTTTTTGGAGTACCAACAATAGTTAATAAAGATGGTGCAAGTAAAAAAATGTATATTGAACTTGATAGAAATGAAACTCAAAAACTTATTAATTCAATTTTTGCTTTAAAAGAGGCAATTAAAAAAGTTGAAAACTCTTAAAAATTTTGCTATATATAAATATATAAGGTACTTCCTTACAAAAAAGAAAGCTTTTGTGAGTACTGCCTTTAGATTTATAAGATGAGGATAATAATTATTAAGATATCATTTTTGAATTTCAATGTCATTGACCGCCTCATTTTCTAATGAAATAATAGTATTGTGACATTACTTGCTTTACATTAGCTTTCTAAAATAGTCATACTATCAAATGTAACTGATGGTATGAATGTTTTTTTATAAAAAACATATTCAGCCCGTTGAAAATATAATAAAAATATGCTATATTAAGTATGTAAGGAACCTCCTTGCATATAATAAAAAAAGGAAGCTACTCGTAAATTGCTATGCGAGCGCTACCATAAAATGTTTCACGCTTCAATCTATAAGCAAATATAGATTAAGGCGCTTTTTTTATTTTAGGATGAGTACCATTACAGCAGCTGCATTAAGTAATAGTATAATACTCATGATAATAATTATTATATAGTTGAAAAATTCCTTGGTGTCTTTTTTCATTATAACCACCTCACTTTCTAATTAAATATTAGTTCAGTGGTAGCGCCCGCTTTGCTTTCGCTTCCTATAATAATCATACCATTGGTTAGAATTTATGTCAATAACAAATGTTTGTAAAAGCATCAAATATTCTATTATGAAAAAAGTAAACTTTCTATGTAGACTTTTAAGCATTAATTTAGTATAATTTTTATGGGAGAGTGATAAATAATGGGAGCACAAATTGCTTGGGGTTTAATAGGTTTAGTAATTGGTATAATTGTAGGATTTTTAATTGCAAGACTTGTAACAAGGAAAATGCTTGAAAAAAATCCACCTATAAATGAAAAAATGATTGAAGCTATGATGAGTGGAATGGGTAGAAAACCTAGTCAAAAACAAGTAAAACAAGTTATGGCTCAAATGAATAGATATAAATAATATATATCTATTTTTTAAGAGAATGTGAGGTAAAAAAATGATAACTAATGAAGTAATTGTCGAAGATACAAAAAAGACTAATCGAAAAATATGGATATCACTTTTAGTAATAATTTTAGGAATAGGGCTTTTCTTTTTCGGAGAATATTTTGATAAAAAACTTAAAAAAGATGCTCAAAACTTAAATGATGTTATTGAAAGTAAAAGGGAAGATAAAGAAAATATTTATACATATTTAGATGTTAAAAATACAGCTCTATTATTTGCGGGTTTCGATGATAAAAAAGAGTATTACTATTTTGTGACTGATGGAACTTATGTGTATATTGCTTATATGGATGAAGCAACATATAAAGAAAAATTTGAAAATAGTAAAGATGAAAATGTTAAAATATATGGTTATACTTATACGACTACTAAAGATGTAAAAAAGATTGCTATTGATACATATAATGAAATGTATGAACTTACTGGTGATGAAGCTTTAACTGTGGCTGATTTTTCAAATTATTTTGGATCAGTATATATGAATATGACAGATAATTTATCAAATGAAACTGGTATTTGTGATATGCTTGGTTTTATAACATTTATAACAGGAATGGTAATGTTAATAGCATATTTTATTAAAGCAAAAAAATATAAAAAATATTTTAAAAGTACTTCAAGAAATGAACTTAATATGATTAATAGCCAGTTAAATAGTAAAGATTCATTTAATTATAAAGATTTAAAATTATTTTTAACTGATAATTATATTGTAAGTTATATAAATAATTTTTATGCTGTTAAATATGAAGATGTTTTATGGATTTATGAACATATTCAAAGAGTAAATGGTTTTAGAGCATATACAGCAATACTTGTAATGGATAAAAAGTTTAAACTTCATACAATAGTTCAAACTAGTTTAAATACTAAAGCTAAAAAAGAAAGTTTTAATGAAATATTTGAAACTATTTCTAATAAAAATGAAAATATTTTAGTGGGTTATACTAAAGAAAACAGAGATAAAATTAGAAATATGAAGAAGAAAAAGTAATAATTTCTTCTTCTTTTTTATATAATTAAGTATGAAAAAATATATTAATTATAGTATAGTTATAGCACTTTTTATAGGTTTTATATTAGCTTTTTTATATCCAATTAATTTAAATAATTTTGATTTATTTACTAAAATACTTTCTTTTAAAGATTTTTTATTTATATTTATTATTAGTATTTTTCTTATTATATTACCACTTTTAAGTATTAATTTATCCCAAGGTCTTTTATTTTGTGAATTTATATCTATGGGATATATTATTACTATTTTTACTAAATATTTTCATTTTAAAGGTTTATTATTTATCTTAATATTTATATTGCTTTATAAGCTATTAAATATATTTATATTATATTTAAATTCTTATTATTCATATAAGTTAATTAAACATATTTATTTAAATATTTTTTCTAAATATAAAAGAAATATTAATAATTTGTATTTATATATTAAAAAAGTTATTATTATGTCATCATTTTTTCTTATTAATAGTTATATAGTTTTATTACTTAAATATTTTACTTTACTAAAAATTGTTAAATTATTAAAATAAAACTTTTATTTACTTTATAATTTTGATATACTATTTATAGAGTAAAGAAGGTTTTTTTATGGATGCAAAAAATAAATCTAATATAAAATTATTATCCATTGTAGCAAGTGTAATGCTTCTTATTATTGTAGTGGGTGCTTCATTTGCTTATTTTGGTACTTATAAAGAGAATATTGATAAATATAAAATTAATATTACTATTGACGAGTTTGCTAAAGCAACATTTGTAACAAAAGATGCAAATCTTAATTTAAGTGTATCTAAAAAAGATATGGTTGCTTATGGAGCAGGTACTAAAGCAGCCGAAAATAGTGCTAATTTAAATGTGGTTTTAACAAGTGGAAATCCTAATGTAAAAGTTACTTGTACTTATGATATATATTATGAATATGATAATAACTCTAGCATTTATGGAGTAAGTCCTATACCCGTTACTGATTCCTCTTTAAAAGAGCTTACTTTAAAAGCAGTAGGAAGTACTGGCACAAATAATTATGCTGATGAAAAGAATTTTAATTATGATACAAGTTGGACACAAAATCCTTATAAAAGATTAATTGTAAAAGGTGCCAGTATTACAGATGCGACTAAAAATGGTACCACAGATACATGGAACTTTAATATGGCATTTTATAATTTAGAGGCTGATCAAAATAAATTAGCTGGTAAAACTTTTGCAGGTTCATTTTATGTAGATAAAGATAGTATACAGTGTGATTATCAAAATAATGATGGTGGAAGCAGTGTAAGTGGAACATCATTTGAAACATTAATGTCTACTTCAACACCTGATATATATGACGAAAATGGTTTAAGATATGAAGGAGCAGATCCAAATAATTATATATGTTTAGATAATCAAAAAAGTGGAAGTTGCGCAAGTAGTTCATTATTATTTAGAATAATAGGCTTATTTGATGAAGATACATCGAGTGATGGAACAACAAGTAGTGGTACTAAAAAACTATTAAAAGTAATAGATACAAATAATTATGGTGGAACAAGTGGTAAGTATTGGAATACAGAAGGAACAAATAATTGGAGTACGGCATCACTTAAAACAGAATTAAATGGAACATATTTGCCTACTTTATTAGGAACTTCAAATGTAAATAGTAAATTATCTAGTGCTATTGCAAATGCAAAATGGCATTTAGGGGGAGGAAATAATACTTCATCAAGTAATTATTATTATCAAAAAATAACAACAGAAAATATGCATAAAGCGGAAAGAAGCCCGTATGCTACAAGTGGGACACTTCAAAATTTATATAGTGGTAATCCAGCAAGTATATATGCAAAGGTAGGACTCATGTATCCAAGTGATTATGGTTATGCAACAGACGGAGGTACAACGACAAATAAATCAAGTTGTAGATCAAAAGAATTATATAATTGGGACGGTTCATCATTTAGTTATTGTAAAAATAATGATTGGCTCTATACATCACAAAGTAGTTTTGTAAATAATAATGAATGGTTACTTTCCCCTTATTCTTCGAATTCGCGTGCTGCGCGTTTGGACTCGTCAGGGTATGTTAGCCCCGGCAACGGCGGCAGCGTCGGCGCCTTGTTTGCGGTGCGTCCGACATTTTATCTAGATTCTAGTGTCCTAAAAATTGTAGGTACAGGTGATGGAACTAAGGATAACGCATATCGTGTTGGGTAAGGTAAGTACTATGGTAATGTGCGTGGCGGGAGTATCCGCCCCGCACTGCCGATTTTGAGAATTTAACAAAATTTTTTTGAAAGGTTATTATGAAAGAAAAAGATTATTGGATAGATAGAAAGTATCTTAATTATGATATGAAGATAGAATTTGTTATTCCAAAGAATATGAAATATATAATTGATTTACTCGAAGATTTATATTATAATAATGGCTCTTATGTAGAATATGATGCTTGGTCTGATGCATTATTATCTACTGCTAAACAAGATTTACTTTGGGGACAAATAACTGAAAATGATTTTAATAATCTATGTAAGAAATTTAATTTATAGGGAGTTTTATGGATTTAATAGATTTTACTAATTGTAAAAGTGATAATGAATATTTTGATGGTGATACAATGATGCTAAGAATTGTAAAGGAGTTAGATGTTATGCAAAAAAATTTGGATGAGTTAATTTATTATGACCCTAAAAAGTTTCATGAAGCAGAAATGAAAGAGTTAGCGATTGAACAAAACAATCTTGCTATTGCAAAAGAATTAATTAAAAATGGTGCATCTAAAGAACTTATTTTGAAGTCAATAGACATATACGAGGAAGATTATAATATGTTAGTAAATGAAATTCAAAAAGAAACTAAATCAAAGTAGTTTCTTTTTCTTTAATAAAATATAAAATGATGATATAATTTTTTTATGAAAGTATTTAGAAAAATAATATTAATTTTACTTACTATGATTGTGATGTTTTTATTATATATCACAATTTCTTTTGCATATCAAAAAATAGTTTTAAAAAAAGTTCCTTATGTATTTGGCTATACAAGTTTTATAAATACTGGATCAAGTATGCTTCCATATATAAATGTTGGTGATTTAGTAATAGTTAAAAAAGAAAATAGTTATAAAGTTAATGATGTAATATCCTTTAAAACAAATGAAAATTTTGTTAATACTCATAGAGTTATTTCTATAAAATCTGGTTATTATAAAACTAAAGGTGATAGTAATAAATTTAATGATGGTGAAGAAATTGATAAAAGTAAAGTATTTGGTAAAGTAGTACTTGTTATAAGTAATTTTGGTGTTATTTATGCATTTTTATTAAATAATTATTTATATATTTTTATTGGTATAATAGTGCTTTCTTTACTAGTATTTTTAATTCATATATGGAGGAAAAATGAAGGCAGACGTAATAATTGAATACCCAGTTAAAACTTTAGATAAAATATTTTCTTATATAATTCCCAGTAAATTTAAGGATACTTTATGTGTTGGTATGAAAGTAGTTGTTCCCTTTAACAAAGGGGTAATTAATGGAATAGTTATTGGGATAAACTCTAATAAATGTGATTATGAAATGAAAGAAATTCTTTCTATAAATGATAATTTTATTGTAAATGACGAGCAACTTAAAATGGCTTATTATTTAAAAAAAACTACTTTATGTCCCCTTATAAGTGCAATTGAGGTAATGATGCCTCCATCACTTAAAATAAAAAGTGATAATAAAGATTATACGAAATATGATACCTTTATAACTTTAAATAAAGATAAAAATATTATAAATAAATATATTTTAGAAAATGAAAGATATCAAAATCAAGTAATTATATTAGATAAACTTTTAAATAGTGAATTTATAAATAAAAAAGAAGTCGTAGGTAGTAGTTTAAATACTCTTATTAAAAAAGGTTTAGTAAAGGAAGTTAAAAAAGAAAAATATCGTATTAATGTTGGTGATGAAAAAAGTGCACCTGTTACATTAAATGAAGAGCAAACTAAAGCTTTTGAAATAATGAATAAAGGAATAAATTCTTATAATGTATATTTACTTCAGGGAGTTACAGGATGTGGTAAAACCGAAACTTATATGGCTCTTATTGATGAAGTATTAAAAAATGGTAAAACTGTTATAGTACTTGTACCTGAAATATGTTTAACTACCCAAACTGTTCAAAGATTTTATAAAAGATTTGGATCACTTGTAGCTATTTTTCATAGTGGACTATCTACTGGCGAAAAGTATGATGAATATATGAAAATATATAAAGGAGAAGTTAAAATAGTTGTAGGAACTCGAAGTAGTATATTTGTACCAATTAAAAACTTAGGTTTAATAATTATTGATGAAGAACATTCAGATAGTTATAAACAAGATAGCTCTCCACGATATGATGCAATTGATGTAGCAAATTTTAGAGCAAAGGAACTTGGGATACCTTTAGTACTTGCTAGTGCAACTCCTAGTCTTGAATCAAAAGCAAGAACTTTAAAAGATGTATATCATCTTGTTACAATTAACAAAAGAGCAAATAATGCACCACTTCCTAAAACATATTTAATTGATATGAAATATGAAGGAGGAAAATTCTTATCAAAAGAATTAATCTCTAAAATTAATGATAGGTTAGCAAAAAAAGAGCAAGTAATACTTCTTTTAAACAGGAGAGGTTTTTCTACATTTGTAACTTGTTCAAATTGTGGTTATACATATAAATGTCCAAACTGTGATATAACCTTAACATATCATAAGACAAGTAATAGTTTAAGATGTCATTATTGTTCATATAATATTAAAAAGGATGAAATGTGTCCAAACTGTAATGAAGATGCTCTTAATTATTTAGGTCTTGGTACTCAAAAGGTTGAGGAAGAACTAAAAACTCTTTTCAAAGAGGCAAATATTATTAGAATGGATCAAGATACTACATCAAAAAAGGGAAGTTATCAAAAAATTATTGATGATTTTTCTGCACATAAATATGATATACTTTTAGGTACGCAAATGATTAGTAAAGGTCTTGATTTTTCCCTTGTTACTTTAGTGGGTATTATTAATGCTGATACATCCTTAAATATACCAGATTTTAGAGCTAATGAAAAAACATTTTCTCTTTTATATCAAACTTCAGGAAGAGCAGGAAGAGGAAATGCACCTGGAGAAGTTTTAATTCAAACATTTAATCCTGATAATAAAGTTTTAGAGTATGTTAAAAATAATGATTATGAAAGCTTCTTTAAATATGAACTTGATATTCGTCATAAACTTTTTTATCCACCATTTTGCTATATTGCTCATATTATGATAATTAGTAAAAGTTATGAAATTGCTAGTAAAGAATCTAATTTAATAAAGGGATATTTAAACAAAGAAATTAAAAATAAAATTATTTTAGGACCAACTCCTGCGGGTATGTTTAGAATAAATAATTTATATCATTTTGGAATTATTATTAAATATAAAACAATTGATAATCTTTTTGATGTACTTTCAAATATTGATAAGAAATATGTTTTAAATAAAGATGTTGATGTACAAATTACTATTAATCCATCAAGATTTTAAGTGCTTCGGCACTTTTTTTATAAAAAAATAAAACTTCCCTTAAAATAAGGAAAGTTATTCATATATTTGGTTACCCAGATAGGATTCGAACCCATGGAATGTCAGGACCAGAACCTGATGCCTTACCGCTTGGCTACTGGGTAATTACTTAATTACTATATCATAAAATTAGTTTAAATTAAAGTAGTAAAATAAAATAAAATATGATATTATATGTTTGTGATGAATTATGAAAAAAGTTGTTATTGGAATGAGTGGAGGAGTAGATAGTGCAGTAGGTGCTTATTTACTTAAAAAGGAAGGCTATGAAGTAATATGTCTTTTTATGCGTAACTGGGACAGTAATATTAATAATGATATATTAGGAAATCCTAATGATACAAATGATATTTGTCCACAGGAAAAAGATTATAATGATGCTAAAAAGGTATGCGAGTTTTTAGGTATAGAGCTTCATAGAATAGATTTTATTAAAGAGTATTGGGACTATGTATTTACCTATTTTTTAGAGGAATTAAAAAAAGGTAGAACTCCAAATCCTGATATGCTTTGTAATAAATATATTAAATTTGATTTATTTGTTAAAGAGGCAAGAAGACTTGGAGCAGACTATATTGCAACAGGTCATTATGCTAGAATAAAAGGTAATAAACTTCTTCGTGCAAAAGATTTAAATAAAGATCAAACTTATTTTTTAGCCGATGTAAATGTAAATAATTTTAAAGATGTACTTTTCCCAGTGGGAGATTATACAAAACCTGAAATAAGGCAAATTGCTAAAGAAGTAGGAATTCCTGTATTTGATAAAAAAGATTCTACAGGAATATGCTTTATAGGAGAAAGAAACTTTCAAAAGTTTATGGCAAACTATTTAAAACCTAATCCTGGTGATATTATAAATGTTGAAACCGGTGAAAAGATAGGCACGCATATGGGACTTATGAATTATACAATAGGTCAAAGAAAAAATGTAGGACTATCTGGTGATGAAGAAAGACATTACGTATGTGGTAAAGATACCAAGAAAAATATATTATATGTTGCTTTTGGTGAAAGTGAGTATTTATATTCTGATGAATGCATAGTAGATAATGTAAACTTTATTTCTAGTAAAAGGCCTTCATTTTGTACTTGTAAATTCCGTTATAGGGGTGAAGATCATCCATGCGTGTTAGAATATCTTGAAAATAATAAAATAAGAGTCATTTATAAAGGTAAAGCTAAAAGTGTAACTCCAGGTCAAGCATGTGTATTTTATGATGGTGAAGAGTGTCTTGGATGTGGTTTTATTGATGAAGTTTTCAAAAATGGTGAAAAACTTTGGTACTTAAATTAAGAGCATTTGCTCTTTTTTTTTGAAAAACTATGGTACAAAAGAAAAAATTATGATATTATATTTTTAGTATAAAATAATAAAGAGGTTAGATATGAAAAATATATTTAAAAACATAAAAAATTATTTTAAAGATAATAAAACAAAAAGTATTACTATTTTAGTCGTATTAATATTAACAATTATTTCGAGCATTACTTTAATAGCATACTCATTTTATCAAAATAAAAGTACTAAACTTATTATATCAGGACTTGCATTAATAGATTCATCAGATGTATCAATAAAAGTATATAGAGAAAATAAAAATGATA
>OIYS01001764.1_pt1 | contig 10204 bp, 10 predicted proteins | sample 1588271 | NCBI WGS metagenome assembly OIYS01 (sample SAMN03283286) | human gut metagenome | biome: human-associated habitat; material: feces | host: Homo sapiens | place: Peru | collected 2012
AATTAGAAAAATACAATAATAATTCTAATATTGAAAGTTTAAAAAAAGATTTAACTACTGTTTACATTAATAATATAATGCCAATATCTAAACTTGATAAGATAAAACTTCCTTTTCGTTATAAAGCAAAGATAATGTCATATATTATGCCTTTAATAACTTTAGCTTTAATAATTTTTTTAACTTTTAAAGATAAAGAAGTTGTTTTTAATGCTTTTATTTCTACGGGAATACTATTTATTTTACCTAAATCTTATTTGACCTTTGACAATTTTTTTGCGGATTTTTACTTTTATAATAAAACATTTTCTTACTTTATAACTAATTATATTTATTACTTATTTAATAAATACTTTATAATTGGTTTAATTTTGATTATTTTACCTTTAATATTAAGAAATATTAAGTTAAACAAAATGATAATTGACGATTAGACAAATTTAATATATAATTAAGTTATAGATATGATAGGAGGAGTAAAGATGTTTTTAACAGAAACAATGTGCCATATTTGTGATACAGCTTTTAAAAATACGGCTGGAATTCCTAGCACGTTGGTTAGTATTGTTGGCTTAATTTATAAAGCCATACAAATTGGGGTACCAATTATATTAATCATTGTTGGAATGATTGATATGGGAAAAGCAATAACACAGCAAAAAGAAGATGAAATTAAGAAAGCGCAAAGTTTACTTGTAAAGAAAGCTATTGCAGCAGGTATTGTGTTCTTGATGTTTTCTTTGGTAAGTTTATTATTAAATATTGTAGGTGGTCGTGAAGATAATACCTGGAATTGTATTTCAGATTTAATACATGGCAATTGCAAACATGAAAATGGTTAAGGAGTGGAGATATGTTAAATTTTTTATATGATTGTAATGATTTTGTAACCAATAATGATAAAATAGTTGGTATTATACGTTTTGTGTATAATGCAGTAAAAATCGGTGTACCAATTATATTGGTCATTGTAGGTATGTTTGATATGGGTAAAGCAATAACGCAACAAAAAGAAGATGAGATTAAGAAGGCCCAAACCTTACTTGTTAAAAAGGCGGTAGCTGCTCTTATTGTATTCTTGATGTTTGCCCTTGTTCAACTTATTGTAAATATTGTTGGTGGGAATGAAGCCCAAACCACTATAGGTTGTATTAATAACATATTGAATGGTAAAGATACTAATGCTAATGATTAAAATGCAAATAATTCACAGAGAGCAAACCCAAATAAAAATATTGAGGATCAGGAAAAATAATTTGCATTTAAAAAAGTATAAAATCATAATACTTTTTCCTTTGCAATTTGTTTAATCAACATTATAAATATAAAATTTTGGTATAATATAATTATAGAGGTGAGAGAATATGTTTTTAGAATTTACATGTAATAGTATACCAGAGCAAATATTAAATATAACTCATTTAATATATAAGGCTATACAAATTGGTGTACCAATCATATTGATCATTGTTGGTATGTTCGATATGGGAAAAGCAATAACTCAACAAAAAGAAGATGAAATTAAGAAGGCTCAAAGTTTACTTGTTAAAAAGGCCGTAGCTGCTGCTTTAGTGTTCTTGATGTTTTCAATTGTACAATTAGTTGTTTCAGTTGTATCACCAGATACTACTACTACTGGTAGCGAAAGTTGGGCTTGCGTTAAAGAAATTTTAGGTGTTAAGTAGTTAGCTCTTTGCTAACTTTTTTCTTTGATTATTGACAAATATATATAAATAAATATATAATACTCCACGTTGGAGGGAATTTATGTTTTTATTTGCTTGTAAAGATATTCCAAGTAATTTAGTTGGCTTAATTCAACTAGTTTATAAAGCTATTCAAATTGGGGTACCAATTATATTAATTATTGTTGGTATGTTTGATATGGGAAAAGCAGTAACTCAACAAAAAGAAGATGAAATTAAGAAAGCTCAAAGTTTGCTTATAAAAAAAGCTGTAGCTGCAGCTTTAGTATTCTTAATGTTTTCTTTAGTTAGTTTAGTTGTTTCAATTGTTAACATTGATAGTGATTCTTGGAATTGTGTTGAATATTTATTAACTGGAAAGTCAAATTAAATTTGACTTTTTTAGTACCTTAATATATAATTTAGGCAGGTGATGGAGATGTTTTTAGATATTTATTGTGTTGGTTTACAAATTCCTGATTTCGTTGGTTATTATATTTCTTTAGTATATAAAGTATTAAGAATTGGCATTCCGATTCTTTTAATTATTTTTGGCATGTTTGACATGGGTAAGGCTGTCGTTGCTAAAAAAGAAGAAGACGTTAAAAAATATCAAAATTTAGTTGTAAAGAAAATTTTGACTGGTGTTTTAGTTTTTTTAATCCCATATTTAGTTGAATTTATTTTTGGCTTTTTTGATAGCAGTGGTGTTATTAAATGTGTCATGAGTTTATTAAAATATCAATAATTGTCTTTTTGACAATTTTTTTGTTAGAACAAAACATTTGTATGCTATAATTGAGATGGTGGTAAAATGAAAGACTACATTAAAGGGAAATATAAAAGTACAATTTTTAGATCAGAAAAAGGTTATACTATAGGAATTGTTAAGGTGCTTGAAACCAATATTGAAGCTCTTCAAGATTTCTTAAATCGAACAATAACAATAACTGGTTATTTTTTTGAACTTAATGAGAATGACAACTATATTTTATATGGTGAAATAGTTGATCATCCAAGATATGGACGTCAATTCAATGTTTTAGAGTCAGAAAAGTTAAAACCGACTGATAAAGATGGTATAATTGAATTTTTAGCAAGTGATCTATTTCCAGGCGTTGGCGAAAAGATGGCTACTAAAATTGTCGATGCTTTAGGAATCAATGCTTTAGATTTAATATTAGAAGATCATAATAATTTGTTAAAAATTCCTAAGTTTTCGGTAAAAAAAGCTAAACAAATTCATGATATTTTAAGTAATTATGAAAATAGTCATCAAACAATTGTTTACTTGTGTGATATTGGTTTTAGTAGTAATGAAGCTTTAAATATATATAATAGTTATCGTAACCGAACTTTAGATGTCTTAAATGAAAATATATATGATTTTACAAGTGTTGATATTTCTTTCTTAAGAATTGATAATATTCGCTCTAAATTAGAAATTAAAGATACTGATGAAAGAAGAATAAAAGCTTGTATTTATTATATAATGCGTAATTTAACTTACCAAAATGGCGATACTTATTTAGAATTTGCTAATATTTATGAAGAAACTCAGAAATATTTAAATATTGGAATAGGTGAAAGTGATTTTGTTGAATATTTAAAACAATTAGCCAAAGAAAATTTAATTTATAACGATTCTGAAAAATATTATTTAAAAGAAATTTTTAATGCCGAAGTAAATATTTCTAGTCGTATTAAAGATTTGATCAAAATTCCTAAGAAAAAATACAAGAATTTAAAACATTATTTGGATGAGATTGAAGTTGTAAATAATATAAAATATAATTCTAAGCAAAAAGAAGCCATAATGAGTGGCTTAACATCGGGTATTTCTATTATAACTGGTGGTCCAGGAACAGGTAAAACAACAATTATTAAAGCTATTGTTGAACTATATCAAATTCTAAATAATTTAAGTTATGAAGCTTTAATGGAAGAAATGGCTTTATTAGCTCCAACAGGGCGTGCAAGTAAACGTCTTAGTGAATCAACTAATGTTGGTGCTAAAACAATCCACCGCTTCTTAAAATGGCATAAAGAAGCCAATTCTTTTGAAATAAATGAATACAATAAAGATTTTAGTAAGTTTATCATTATTGATGAATTTAGTATGGTTGATATTAATTTATTTGATTCTCTTTTAAAAGGTTTAACTCGGGATGTTCAAATAATTTTAGTAGGTGATTATAATCAATTACCAAGTGTAGGACCGGGAATGCTTTTGAAAGATTTAATTGATTCTAATTTAATCAACACTATATCTTTAGACTTATTGTATCGCCAAGGAAAAGGCTCTTTTATTCCTGTCTTAGCTGATAGTATAAAAAAAGGCGATGAATCTAATATTTTAGCTAAAGCTAACGATTATTGTTTTTTAGAATGTTCTAAAAATGGTATTCGTACAAGTGTTAGAAATATCTGTGAACAACTTGCGAAAAAAGAAATTAGTTTAACTGATTTAGAACTTTTAGCTCCAATGTATAAAGGATTAAATGGTATAGATATTTTAAATAAAGATTTGCAAGAAGTTTTTAATCCTTATAGTGATTCTAAAGAAGAGATTTCTGTAGGTGATACAATTTTTCGTGTTAATGATAAAGTCATTCAATTAGTTAATATGCCTGATGATAATGTTTTTAATGGGGATATTGGTTATATTAAAGAAATTAATAAATCAAGTGTAAGTGCTAGCAAAAAGAATGAAATTGTTGTCAATTATGATGGTAATTATGTTACATATTTACCTAAAGACTTCAATAAAATAAAACATGCTTATATCATTAGTATTCATAAATCTCAAGGTAGTGAGTTCCCTATTGTTATCATGCCAATTACTATGGACTATAAGAAAATGCTTTATCGTAAACTTATTTATACTGGTATTACTAGAGCAAAAAGTAAATTAATAATGTTAGGGGAAAGTAGTGCTTTTACTTATAGTATTGAAAATACTAATGAATATGTTAGAAAAACAGCTCTTTTAGAACGATTAAAAATGTAGTATAAATATTTATATTCTTCAAATAATAATTTTGAGGAGGAATTTTATGAAATATTGTAAAAGCATATTATTTATGGCATTAGGAGCAGGCGTTGCTTTAATGCTAGAAAGATATGGAAGTGATATCGTTTGTTTATGTGATAAAATGATGAAGAAAGAAAAAGAATTAGTCGAAGATGGTCTTGATTTAGAATAAAACCATATAATATAATGTATCATGATATAATTTGAGAACTCGTAGGATTACGGTTCTCTTTTTCGTGTCTTTTTACTGTAAAGAGATTGAAAAAATACTCTCTTTGTGCTAATCTAATAATAGGTGATAATATGAAAAAAGAAAAAAGTTTAGACATGAATAAAATATCTATTTTCGTTTTTATTATAGCATTTATATTATTTATTATGAGTTTCACCCTTATGAAAAAACAAGCAGATAATACTATAAAAGATACTAAAGATGTTACTTCAGTTAATATTGATGTTCAAAGTGTTGATTTAAAAGTCGGCGAAGAACAACAAATATTAGCAACTGTTTTCCCTATAAATGCCATTAATCAAAAGATAAGTTACAGTAGTAGTAACGAAAATGTTGCTGTTATCAGTGGTAATGGCTTGATAACTGGTATAGGAATAGGGACAACAACTATTACTGCAACTAGTCATAACGGAATTTCAACTTCCATTGTTGTTATAGTTTCAGCAAATAATGTTGATAGAAAAGATAAACCAGTTATAACTATAAATGATCCTCAAGGCGTTAAAAGAAAAAATAATTGGTTTACTTCTAATGTTTCAGTTACAATTGAAGCAACCGAAGCTGATTATATAAAATATTGTTATTCTACAGGAATTAAATGCAATCCTAATATTGTAATTAGATCAGGAGAAAAAATTACTTTAAGAGAAGGTATATTTAAAATATATGTTGAAGCAGTTAACTTTTTAGGTAAAACAACTGCCGAGAGTGAAGTAATTATGATCGATCCAACTGCCCCAACTTTCAATTTTGATTCTTTATCAACAACTGAAGGAGCTAAAGCTGTTATTGATTGCAAAGATTTCACTTCAGGAATAGCAACATGTGCTGACTTTAAAACAGACCTTGTCGTTTTAGATAAACTTAAAGAAGATAAAACCATTGAAATTGTCGATAAAGCTGGAAATAAAATAACTGCTAAAATTAAAGTTAATAAAAAAGGCTCGGAATATGAAGCTATATTGTTAAAATAATTCAAAAAACTTGTTTCATCAGAAATAAGTTTTTTTGTTTTTTTAGATGCCTTGACATCTTTAAATACAATATGTTATAATAACTATCCTCAACAAAAGGAAGTGTGTAGTATGGCCGAGGTAACAAATAAATTAAAAAAATACAACTTAATCGACGTTTATGGACATCACTTTGCAATTTCAACAACAAAAAGAGATGCTATTAAATTTACTTTATATCATTCAAATATTGATGAAGGATATGCTCGTAAAGAATATGAATATTTGTCAGTAATGGTTGATGCTAATATGCCTATTTATAATAGTTTGAGTGAACTTTATGAAAGAATAGGAAATTCATTTAATCAAAGTGTAGATCCAATACGTGATGGTCGAAATGGCTTAATTTTAGATGCTGATTTTGATAATGAAACTTATTTCATTACATTTTGCCGCGATTTATCTAATGAGCTTGCTCAACCAGGTGAAACAACGGTAGCGTTTTCTGATTCAGCATTTAAAGATTTTGTTGAAAATTTAAATATAGAAGAAAATGGTTATCAATATCAAATGAAACCTATGAGAAATTTGGCATAATTTGTCAAATTTTTTTTGTGTCTAATTTTCAAATGGTATAAAATTTGATATAATGATTATGATCGGAGATGATTATTATGCATTTCAAAAAAATAATCTTTTTAATAGTGATATTAATTTTTCCATGTACAAGCTTAAAAGCTTTAGAATGTGATAAAAAATATTCGATTGAAACAATTGCTTCTCTTGGGAAAACTGAATATATTGGTTGTACTGATAATTATGATGAAGCTAAAAAACTTATGCGTGAATATGATTCCACTAAGAGAAATGTAGCAGTTATTTATGAAGATGGTGTTTTAGTAAATGCTCGTTATGCTGTCGTTAATTTTACAGGAAGATCCGATTTAATAACAATTTATGATAACGAGAATTTAAGTGGTACTAGATATGCATATATTCATGGTGATTGGGGAGCTGACGGAGCTTTTTTAGACTATAATCCTGTGAAAAAAACCATTAAAGTCAAAATCAGTGGTTTAGTAGGTTGGACTAAAGCAACTAATGCTGATATTATTCCTTTAGCTAATTTAGATAGTAAATCTATAACAATTTTAACAACAGTTCGAGTTCGAACTACCCCTGAATATTTAACAGATAATTCTAATCAATATACTTCTGTAAGTGCAGGCACCATTTGGAATTATACAGATACAGTAGAAGCTGATGGCTTTTTATGGTATAAGATAAATTATAAAGGTGAATATTATTATGTTGCTGGTAAAAATTTAAAAACGGGGGCTTTATTTGCTTCTGAAAATTCTAGTTATACATTTAAAACATATTATAAAGTTAATAATTCCAATGATTTAGTTCATTATTATCGAACGCTTTATAATCAAACAGCAATTAATTTAGGTGTTGCTCCTAAATCAATTGAAAAAAATACGACTTATTATAGTTTTGATGGTAATTATTTCTATTTATCATTAGAAAAAATGCTAGATGATTACTATAATAATACTTATGATAATGCTTATAATCGTGAAAAACCGTATTTTAATTACTATATGTATTTACCAGTTCATAGTTTAACGGGGTATACAGCTCTTGATTTTGATCAAGTAATTATTAATCGTGGCTATACTAAAGCTCCCGATCCTAATGTTATTTATTATACTTTAGAAGATGGTTGGACTAGTGCTCCACGTACTGGGGTTTCAGCTCTTTATGGAACAGGTAAATACTTTATTCAAAGTCAAACTGAATATGGAGTTAATGCTTTACTTACATTTGGTACTGCTATTAATGAAAGTGGTACCGGAACAAGTGCTTTAGCTTTGTTTAAAAATAATTTATTTGGTCATAATGCTTATGATTCTTGTCCTATTTCTTGTGCAACCAAATATAATACTGTTTTAGATTCAATCATGGCCCATGCTGCTAAGACTGATTCTTCTTATTCTAAGCCTACTAATAGTTATTATTATGGTAGTTTCTATGGAAATAAAGGTAGTGGTTTTGGTGTTAACTATGCCTCAGATCCTTATTGGGGTGAAAAGACAGCTCGTTTGGCTTATCAAAATGATTTAAATTTTGGTGGTCAGGATTTTAATTCTAATACTTTAGGTATTAAATTGAGCAATGAAGCTTTTCCAATAAAAAAATCACCTAGTGATGATGCTAAAACTATTTATCTTTTAAAAAACAATAAAAATAACCATTTAGTTGCTAATATGTCTTTTATTGTTACCGAAAAAGTTTATGATGCTGAAGGTAATGCTTGGTATAAAATTTATACGGATAGTGCTTTAGATAAAGATCAAAATTTAGTAGACGCTAATTACAAATTTGAACAATCATATGGTTATATTAGAGCTGAATATTTATATGTTGAAAACAGTGCTCCCGTTATTAATGCAACTGATGTTTCAATATATCGTGGAGAAACTTTTGATGCTTTAAAATATGTTACAGCAACTGACTTAGAAGCTGGTGATTTAACAAGTAGTGTTACTTATGAAGGTATTGTTGATTCAAATGTTGTTGGTGAATATTATATTACTTATAAAGTAACGGATAACCAACGCTTTACTGTAACTAAAAAAATTAAAGTAACAGTTTTACCATCAACTGCTCCAACAATTGAAGCTAAAGATATTGAAATTAAACAGTACAAAGCTTTTGATCCTAAAAAATATGCTAAAGTAATTGATAATTATGGAGTTGAAATTAAAGACTTTGAAGTAATTAAAAATACTGTTAATATTAAAATTCCAGGAACATATAAAGTTACATATAAAGTTACTTATGATAAATATCAAGTAACTAAAACAATTAAAGTTGTAGTTTTAAAAGATGAAGTTCCTGTTATAAATGCTTCAAATAGAACTATTAAAGTTAATGAAAAACTTGATTTAAGAAAAGGTGTTTCAGCTCTTGATCAAGAAGATGGCGATCTTACAAGTAAAATTACTTATGAAGGTACTGTTGATGTAAAAAAACCGGGAAAATATCAAATAACTTATCGTGTTAAAGATTCAGCTAATCAAGAAGCAACTAAGACAATAACAATAACAGTTGAAGATATTGATTATATAAAAAAAGATGGAGATTTCTATTTTAATGAATTAAATTATACTGATGGTAAACTTTCAATATCAGGTTATTTAGCTATTAAAGGAATGAATAATCGTAAAGATGATGAAATTAGTTATGATTTAATTATTAGAAGTAATGATACTAAAGAAGATACAATTTTCCCTTTAGAACGTTGGCTTACTGGGGCTCCAGAGCGTCATTATAGTGATTCTAAGTATGAATATTCTGCTACTTGGTTTAAAGGTAATATTAAACTTGATACTTTAAAACATGGCGAATATACATTATATGTCAGAGCAAGATTAAAAAATTATGAAACAATTAATCTATTTAGAAATGTTTTTGCTAAACAAATGATTACTAAAGTAAGTGATCAAGGTAGGGGATATTTATTTAGAAATAATAATTATTTAGATGATTATCCTATTGAACTGTTTGTTTATGAAAATGATTTGATTTCAAATGTTGCTAATAATAATCAATCTAATATGATTAATAATTATAAAAGCTTAACTATAAAAGATAATAAACTTGAAATTACAGGTGTTTCTTATAATATTGGTACTGACTATAGTGAAAAAGTTAATGTTTCAAGAAATGTAATTTTAGAAAATATCGAAACACATAAAAGATTTACTTATAATGTTGGATCATTTGTAGGTTCGGATATAGAATTAAATGTCAGTGATGGTTTTAGTAGAAAAAAAGCTTGGTTTAATGCTTCTATTGATTTGAGTGATATTCCTACTGGAGACTATATTATTTATGTTCAAACTATAGCTTTAAAAACTAATGACTTTGGAGAATTAAATGATATTTTCTTAAAGAAATTAGATCAATTAACTACTAAAATAAACAATAAAACTATAAGTTTAAGTTTAAATATTAATAAACGTTTTAGAATTGAATTACATGTTAAATAGCTTCAATGAAGCTATTTCAGACTATTAACAGAGTAAAAATTGTTAATAGTTTTTTATTTTGAATAAAATGAAGTGAATTGCTTATTTATTAATAATCAAGAATGATCCTAAATAAGGATCATTTTTTGGTTTAAAATTCATTTTTTAGATCAAAGAAAATAAGAAAATATTGCATTAACTTTCTGTAAAATACACTGAATATATATATATATATATATATATATAATGGTATTAAAGTA
>OIYS01001765.1_pt1 | contig 10201 bp, 7 predicted proteins | sample 1588271 | NCBI WGS metagenome assembly OIYS01 (sample SAMN03283286) | human gut metagenome | biome: human-associated habitat; material: feces | host: Homo sapiens | place: Peru | collected 2012
CGAACCTTATCCATAATTTCACCAAGTTCATTATAAAAGCCCTTCATATCAGCTTTATCACGCTCTTTTAAAGCAATTCCATATTTAATACCAAGTCTAGGTAAATTAATAGTTGTAAATGATAAATTACCTCTTCCAGTAACAACTTGATTATCAGGTGAAGTTACATCAGCAAAAACTCTCGTACGACAACCCATATAAGCTATTTCTGTATTGACATCTCCTGGCTTATAGAACTCCAAATTAAATGGTGCATCAATAAATGCAAAGTTAGGGAAAAGTCTCTTAGCTGAAACCTTACAGGCTAATCTAAATAAATCATGATTAGGATCTTCCTTATTATAGTTAACTCCTTCTTTTACCTTAAATATTGATACAGGAAATATTGGTGTTTCTCCATTACCTAAGCCTCTGTCAATTGATAAAAGTAGGTTTTTAATAACCATTCTTCCTTCTGGAGTAGTATCAGTACCAAAGTTAACAGATGAAAATGGTACTTGGGCTCCAGCTCTTGAATGCATTGTATTTAAATTATGTACAAATGCTTCCATTGCCTGTTGCGTAGCTCTATCAGTTTTTTGTAAAGCCTTCTCACTTGCTAATTTAAATATTTCTTTTACTCTATCAGAGCTCTTTTGATAATCAGAAAATCCCTCTAAATTAACATCTATACTATCAATTTTATCAATTTCTCTAATAATTCTATCTATATTAATAACTCCGATAAAACCATCTAAATCTAGAAAATCATATATTGTTTGTTTAAATTGTTTCTTAAAAGTTTTCAAAACTCCAGGTGCTAAATAATAATCAAGTGCTGGTATAGATTGACCACCATGTTGATCATTTTGATTAGCTTGAATAACTATTGCTGCAAGTGAACTATAAGTAGAAATATCTTGTGGAGGTCTAACATAACCATGTCCTGTATCAAATCCATTCTTAAATAATTTTGCTAAATCTATTTGACAACAAGTAGTAGTTCCCATTGCCAAAAAGTCCATATCATGAATGTGAATAGTACCCTCATCATGCATTTTTGCATATTCAGACTTCATCAAATATGCTTTAGCAAATTCTCTTGAAACAGTTGAACCATATTGAAGCATTGTTCCCATTGGACTATTACCATCAATATTAGCATTTTCTCTTTTTGCATCTTCTTCATTTGCTGATTTTAATCCTAAATTCTCTAAAGATTTTAAAAATTTATGAGTTTTCTTATCATCAAAGAAAGACTTTCTAGATTGAGCTCTTCTCTCACGATATTCTGAAAATGATTTATAAACATCTTCATACCCTTTAGCAGATAATTCTTCTTCAATAAGATCCTGAATCTGTTCAATCTTAAATTTATCCGTATCTTTAGAAGCCTTTTCAATCTTTTTTAAAACTGCTTGATAAACTTTTTGAATATCCTTAGTGTCATATTTTCTAGGAGTTCTTTCATCTTCACCATCATCTACCTCAACACTATCAAACCCCTTCTTAATCGCAAGAGCTATTTTAGTCTCATCAAAAGGAACCTTTTTACCATTTCTTTTAATAACCATTAACTCATCTAATTTGTTGCTTACATCTACCATATAAAAACCTCCACTATAAGTAACTTATAATTCAATTTTAGAAACTCTTTAATAAAAAATCAATAGGAAAAAAGATACTTTTTTTACCAATTTTTCTAATACGTTGATATACCAATAAAATACTGAAAAAATTTTTTTGTTCGATTTACGACAATTGACATTTTTTATACATTTAAAAAAATACTTTTTTCAAAAAAAAGTATTTTTAGTAAAATTTTTTTATTATTTTCCTTATTTTTCAATAAATCAGTAGTTTACAAAAAGTAATTTTTTAAAAAATAGAAAAAATGATTTTTATAATTTTTTAATTTCTACATCAGTTGAGCCAAAGCCACCTCTTCTAGTTCCAACTGCATTATCACCATCACAAATCAAATATCTAGTAAAAACAACTTGTCCTATAACATCACCTTTTTTAACTTCAATATCATGATCACTACAATTAAAATAAGCAAAGTAAAAATGACCATCATTATCCTCATTTCCATAATAATCAGAATCAATTAATCCCACACTATTAGCCATTAAAAAGCCTTTCTTAGGGCCACTAGACCTATTTAATAGTAAATAGCACTCATCTTCCATACAATAAGCTTTTAAGCCTGTAGGAATAAGTGTAGGCTTAATACCAGGCTTATACATTGGAATAATAATATCCTCAGCTGCCTCAACATCATAACCAGCCGAATGTGTTGTTTTTCTTACTGGTAAATTTATATTTTTATCCTCATACCCTTTAGCAATTTCAAATCCTCTTTTCCTCATAATTCCTCCTCTATAAATTACTATCCTTAAGTATTTTATCATTATCTATATATAATATTTCTCTTTTTTCATCTAAACTCTTTTTAACATCTATAATCATTTGATTACTACTACCAACATAATTTAACTTATAATCTGCTTTTGCTAAAATAAATTCGCCATCTAATAAAACATCAATATTTTCTAAGATTAATTTAAGATTCATATCATCATGAGCTTGTTCTAATAATTCATCCCATGTATATCCAGTATAGCACCAAATACTTTTATCTGGATATTTATCTCTTATTTCTAAAACTAAATTTTTAATCTCCTCACGATTTCCTAAATAAAGTGGATCTCCTCCTGATAAAGTTAGACCACTACACCAATCATGTTCCAACTCATCAAATATCTCCCTTTTAGCAACATCATCAAATATAAGGCCCTTCTTCTGATCCCAAGTAATAGGATTTTGACAAGCATGGCAATGATGTGAACAACCAGAAGTCCATAAAACTACCCTAAGTCCTTCTCCATTTAACATATCTGCTTTAGTTATATTATGATACCTCATACTACATAGACTTCCTTTCTGATATTTCAACCATTTTAGCATTACTTAACATTGTATCTCCATGAACTCTTGAATATGAAAGATAACCATTCATCCTATCTATCTTTGTAAGATCACTACTACCACATTTAGGGCAAACATCCATATCTAACTCCTCATGTCCACAATTATTACAATAAGCAAGACTCAAATTAACACCTTCATAAAAACCTTTCTCCATCGCCCTTTCAACATAAGTAATCATAGCCTTAGTATTATAATTTAAATTATATCTAACATATTGAATTCTGCCACCTTTAAATAAGTCCCAGAATCGCTCTTCTAAATCCTGCTTTTCTATACCATTAATATTTTCCCATACTCCACAGTGGAAACTATTAGAAACATATTCTCTAGAACTAACTCCCTCAATTATTCCATATTTATTTCTAAATTGCCTAATTTGTAGTCCACATAAATTCTCAGCGGGAGTACCATATATAGCATATAAAATACCATCCTCATCACGATACTCTAATATCTTCTTATTAATATATTTTAATACTTCAATCGCAAACTCTCCATCTTCTACAAGACTCTTACCATTATATAAAACTTGCAATTCATTTAAAGCCGTTATTCCATAAGAAGCAGTCGAACTCTTAAGTATAGGTTCAATTTCATCATCAGGTTTTAAATTTCCTCCATAAAAGCCTCCTTGACAATAAGCAAGTGGATTAGTTGAAGCTTTCTTCTTACCTAAATATCGATAAGTACGAATATGAATCTTTCTAATCATTTCTAAATAATAGTCTAATACTTCATAAAAATCTTTTTGTTCCTCTCTCGCTTTAGCAAGTACCATTGGTAAATGCAAGGAAATTGCTCCTATATTAAATCTACCTATATAAACAGGTTTATCATTTTTATCAAGTGGATTTATTCCACCCTTCTCATACCACGGTGATAAAAATGCCCTACATCCCATTGGACTAACAATTCTCTTATACTTTTTATACATCTCTGGTACATATCCCTTACCTGATAAAGATAAATAATCTGGATACATTGCCTTTTGACTACACTTTATTGCTGCAAGAAAACTGTCTCTTAATTTTCCCCCAGTACCATGAACCTTCTTATCATATAAAAATACCAATTTAGGAAATAAAGTAGGTCTCTTCTGTCCTTCTTTACCTTGACCATTTCCATGGACCTCAAGCATAGTCTTAGTAATTAATACTGCAAATTCATCACTATCAACACCAAATGTAAAAGTAACGAAAGGATAATCTCCTCTACTAGATCCAACTGTATTTAATTTATATTCTATTCCCTGATATCCTTGTTCACATTCTCTTTTTACTTTTTTAAGTGCATAAGAAGAAGCCTCATTTGTATACTCGCTACCCTTAATTTCTAAATATTCATTATAGTATTTCTTATATGACATTTTAGCATACTTCTTTAAAACAGTATCAACCTCTGGTACTGTAAATCCCCCATACTGCATAGCAGTAGTATTTAAAATAACATCCCCCATAACACAAAAAGCTGCTTGTAATGATTTAGGTTCAGTATACCAAATATTACTCATTTCAAAACCATCTTTTAAAACATTAGCCATATCAAATAAACAACAATTCATTGTATCTCTTCTATAACTCATATCATGAATATAAATATACCCATCTTTACAAGCTTCAATTTCATGGCTAGTTAAAAAGAATTTTTTATATAGCTCTTTATTTAAACAATTATAAATTAAACATCTCTGTGTAGTTACTAAAGCACTATCCATATTAGAACATTCTTTATCCCCAATAAATGAAATAGTCTGACTTCTTTTATAAACTTTTTCCAAAAGATGTCCCAAATCCTTACGATAATCCCTATACTCTCTATAACTTTTTGCAACTAAAGGATTAACTTGTTCTAAGGCAGCTTCTACACAACTATGAACCTGTTCAATAGTAGGATCAGTAGTCTGCGTTTTTAAAAGTTTTCTAACTATATCTATAACTTCATTAATTGCTTCATCTGTTAAATTAATCATAACTCTCTCAGCACTATAATTAATTGCATCTTTTATTTTATTAGAATTAAAATATTCTAAATTACCATTCTTTTTTACTATTTTTATATCATCTTTCTCCATAATTACTGCACCACCTTAAATAAAAGTTTAACCAAATTTAAAAAATATTGCTGTTGCATTTGCAACAACATTCAAAATCTTATATAATCTAGTTAATAGGAAGTGATAAATATGATAGAAAACATTGAAAGACAAGAACTTTTAACATTCCAAAATCAATTGTCAAAATGTGTCAACGTAAAATATGCTACCTTTTCAAATAAAGATCTAATAATTAGTAATATTCCAACAAAAAAAAGAATTGGCTTTATCATATATGGAAAAGCCTCAATAATTAAAACAGATATTAATGGTAATTCTACTATAATGCGTGAATTAAAACAAAATGATATCTTTTCTAATCTATTTTTCTGGGACTTGGAAGATGATATATATATAATTAGTAATAAAGAAACAGAAGTAGTATTTATTGATTATAATTCAATATTAAAAGATTGTACCAAAAAATGCCCTTTTCATAATAAATTAGTTTTAACACTATTTGAATTATTAATAAAAGATAATAAACAACAAAACGAAAAAATAGAACAACTTTCAAAAAGAACAGTCAGAGAAAAATTACTATTCTTTTTAAAAAACAGAACTAATTCTAATAATATATTTAATGTTACTACTTCATATACCGCTATAGCAGACTACATCTGTGTTGATAGAAGCAATCTAATGAGAGAGTTAAAAAAAATGGAAAATGAAAAGATTATTAAAAGAGATGGAAAAAAAATTACTATTTTATAAAAAAAACTCAAAGCATTATGCTTTGGGATTTTTATCATCCACTAAACTTTTATAAAATACTTTGTTATCGTCTCTATCTGGTCCTTCATCTAGTACCTCTATAGTACTATCAACAAATTGACTTATCTCCCTTTTACAAGCGAGTAATGCTCTTTTTGTTATATAAATAACTTCTTGAGACTCTATACCTAAAATTTCTGATATATCTGAATTAGAAAAGCACTTTCCTTCTATACATCCTAATTTTAATGACATAACTAACGATACTAGCCCAATCTCTCTGGAAGAACATATATCCATAGTTTTCAAAATACCAGGTATTAATTGTAATGTCTTAATACAATCATCTCTAGTCATTATTTTCGTATTTACACTAGATAAATCATCTTCAGGAATTTCTTCAGTTAAAACTGGAATATTAAATTCTTGATTATTTGAAAGTATTTCTACTTCTTCAGAAGACATAGTTTTTGATTCAATTTTTCTATTGGATTTAGCCAACAATTTTCTCATTCTAGGAACTAGTACATTATAAAATTCGATACTTTCCTCTTTGGTCAATTTTGTAGATAATGGATTATCTAAATCATTTCCATATCTAGCTACAATTAACGACTTATCTTCATCCGATAGATTTTCTAACATAGTATCTACTTGTTCTCTTGAATATGAATCTAAAAGTTCATAGATTGTTTTTAGCTTTGACTTTCTATTACAATCAGTCAACAATTTTTTCATCCTAGGAACTAAATAGTAATAGAATCTACGTCTATCTTCCGTGGTCATCATTCCAAATACTGGATTATCCAAATCATTGCCATATCTAGCTACAATTAACGCTTTCTCCTCTTCCGATAGATTTCCTAACATAGTATTTATTTGCTCTTTTGAATATGATTCTAAAAGTTCATAGATTGTTTTTATTTTCTTTGTTTTTTCTTCTACATTGAAATTAGACAACAACCTCTTCATTTTAGGAAGTAAAAAGCTATAGAATCTAACGCTATCTTCCCCGGTCATCTTTTGAGCCACCGGATTATTTAAATCATTTCCATATCTAGCTCTAATTATATTTCTATCTTTCTCCGATAATACTTCTAACACTGCATCCACTTGTTCTTTTGAATACAAGTTAAGATGCTCATAGATTGTTTTTATTTTTAAACGAGTAACCAAATTAGTCTCTTTATATTCTTCATCTGTATCTGTTTCATTAGCATTTATAAATTCATCTGATACCATAATTTTCCCCCTGTAAAATAATAAATACTCTAGTATTTTAACTGTTGCTTATATAATATCATAGCTTATCTATTTGTCAATAACTATTAATATCACTGAGTTAAAAAAAACTCCCATAAAAAACATATGGAAATTTTTAACTAACAAAAAATTTTATTAAATAGTAGCTTCTATTTTATCAATCTAAGACTTACTTTGCCCTTTTCTAATGAAATATCATCTACGTAGCAATCAACTATATCACCAACACTAACAACTTCACTAGGATGTTTAATGTATTTAGTAGTAAGTTTAGAAATATGGGCCAATCCATCATTATGAAGACCAATATCAATAAAGGCACCAAAGTCAACTACATTACGAACTGTTCCTTGTAATTTCATCCCTATACTTAAATCTTTTATGTCTAAAACATCACTCTTTAAAAGAGGTTGTGGCATCTCATCTCTAGGATCTAAATTAGGTTTTTTTAACGAAGCAATAACATCCTCTAATGTATAACTATCTACTTTTAATTTATCAGAATAAAGACTAATATCAATACTATCTAGTTTATCAATTAAGTTTTTAGTACCAATATCTTTAATAGTAAAACCTAAATCTTCTAATAATTTAACTGCTACATTATAACTTTCTGGATGTATCGCAGTAGAATCTAAAATATTTTCTCCATCTACGACACGTAAAAAACCAACCGCCTGTTCATACGCTTTATCAGATAAAACTTTATTCTTAATAATTTCATCTCGAGACATAATCTTACCAACTTTTTCACGATAAGAAATAATCTTTTCAATTGCCTTTTTTGTAAGACCAGAAACATATTTTAATAAACAAGATGAAGCTGTATTTACATTTACACCAACACTATTAACACATTTTTCAACTACAAAGTCTAATGATTCAGATAGCTTCTTCTGAGAAACGTCATGTTGATATAATCCAACTCCAATACCATCTGGTGGTATTTTAACTAACTCAGCTAAAGGATCTTGTACTCTTCTTCCAATACTTACAGCACTTCTTTTTTCTACTGCAAGATCTGGAAATTCTTCTATTGCTACTGGACTAGCACTATAAATAGATGCTCCTGCTTCTGAGACAATTATATATTTACAAGAAAGATTATACTCTCTAATCATATCAGCACAAAACCTTTCTGATTCACGAGAGGCTGTTCCATTTCCTATAGCTATAATATCAACATTATATTTCTTAATCAATTTAACAACAATCTCCATACAGGAATTAATTTCTCTATCACCATTATTCTTTAAAAAAGGTTTAATAACAGTTGAATCTAAATATTTTCCAGTTTTATCTATAACGGCTAATTTACATCCATTAACAAAACCAGGATCAAAAGCTAATATAACTTTTTCTTTCATAGGAGGTGCTAAAAGTAAAGCTTCCAAGTTCTTACCAAAATTATCTATCGCAGCCAAATCACCACGCTCTGTTAAATCACTTCTAATCTCCCTTTCAATTGATGGTCCAATTAATCTTTTATAACTATCAGCAATTGCTTCTTCAACATAACAAGCAACAAAAGACTTATCATTTTTAATTATTTTCTTATTTAAAAATGATAAAATATCATCCTTAGAAACATCTATACTAACAGTTAAAACTTTTTCTTTTTCTCCTCTATTTATTGCTAGTATTCTATGAGGTTTTATTCTCTTTACTTCTTCACTAAAGTCATAATACATCTCATATATTTTACCTGGATCATCAGCATTTTTCTTTAACTTAGTTATAATAACTCCATTTTTATAAAAATAACTTCTAATCCATTTTCTATAACTAGCATTATCACTAACCCATTCAGCAATAATATATTTAGCTCCTTCAATACACTTATCAAAAGAAAGATCATCTTTAATAAATTTAGCTACAATATCATTAATAGAACCACTAGTAGGAAAACTCATAATTATTTTTGCTAGAGGCTCAAGTCCCATTTTAATAGCCTCAGTAGCCTTAGTCTTTTTCTTTTCTTTATAAGGTCTATATAAATCCTCTACCTCAACTAATTTAGTACACTTTAAAATATTATTTTTCAACTCATCAGTTAATAAACCCTTTTCATCAATTAATCTAATAACATCTTCTTTACGTTTTAACAAATTAACTTGGTATTCATAAACCTCATTAATAGATCTAATTTCATCTTCTGATAAAGCACCTGTTGCTTCTTTTCTATATCTTGCTATAAAAGGAATAGTATTTCCCTCACCTAAAAGATTTAAAACAACATCAACTTGTTTTGAAGTAATATTTAAACTACTTGCTATATCATTAATAATCTCGTTATTCATTATGCACCTCTAATATCCATATCTTAAAATTTCAAAAACAACATCAGAAAAACTTCCAAACTTTAAAGCATTTTTTTCTGACTCAAAAAGTAAATCAAACATATATCTATTTGATAATCCAACTCCACCTCTATCAAGAACAATAGCTATAATATCATTTCCTATTTTACTAGATTTAATTCTAACAATAGTTCCATATTTATAACTTCTATCTCCAGCTACAATTCTAATCTTACCATATTGGGAATCATTATAATAAATATTAGAATCACCAACATACCTACCACTTGCTAAATAACCACTACAACCAGAACAGTCTGGACCATAAGCACTAAGGCCACCTTTTTGTACTTCAAGTATTTTATCTTCACTAGACACTACATTTTCTATAATTGGTGAAGTATTATCTTTATCAACAGGTGTATCTTCTTTACTATTGTCATCATCAGAAACAATTAAGTAATCTTTCTTATCACTAGAATTTTCATCTTTTTTAGAATCTAGATTAGAATTATCAACTTTAGTATCATCAGAAACATCATTATTGTTGTTGTTATTATCATTATCTTCATTGTCATTATTTATATTACTAATAAAAGCATCACTTTCAATTTGCCTTGTATTTAACTTAACAGAAACAGTATCTTCATCAAGTGAAACAAAATTAAGAGTCACTGCTACTATAAGTAAAATTATATTTATAAACCATAAAATTTTCTTCATAAAAAAACTCCTTGTAAGTGTAATTATACCACATTTACAAAAAGTTTACAACTATATACAACATTTACATTTATGGTTTACTGTAGAGTTACAATTGATGTGACACCATGTAAGTACAAAAAAAGCAAAAAATCCG
>OIYS01001778.1_pt1 | contig 10161 bp, 3 predicted proteins | sample 1588271 | NCBI WGS metagenome assembly OIYS01 (sample SAMN03283286) | human gut metagenome | biome: human-associated habitat; material: feces | host: Homo sapiens | place: Peru | collected 2012
CTTGTGAAATATCCGCCCAAAACCGCCGGCGTGTCGGTAGCCCATTTAAAGCTCTCCTTTATTACCTCTATATCGTTCGAGTCCCACGGCAGGCGCAAAAGCGCACCGAAATTGGCGGTTGCCACCCTTGAATCCTGCCCGATAGACGCCTCAACCAAAATATCGTACTGATACTGGGTATCCTCGCTGATAAACCATTTTAAAAACTTCCATGCGGCGTCAACATTCTTACATTTGCTGAGAATTATGCCCGTTGTGGATGTAACGGTCATGTAGCTGCGGTCAATATCGCCGTTTTCCTTTTTAACGCCGGGAATTAAGGCGATTCCCCATTTTCCCGTAAGCTCGGGGGCTGCTACCTGCAATGACATATACTCCGAAAAACCGCCTATTCCTATAGGCATTTCACCCGAGCGGAATCGGTTGTAAAAGCTGGCGGAAACATCTATTCCGTAGTTGGTGTAAAGTTCGGTTACCGCCTTAAACGCCTGGTACGCCTCGTTTGTATCAAGCGCGGACGCGGTATAATCGTCTGTGTAGTATTTACCACCGTACTGCGCCAAAAACATTCCGAAATCGTTCGGAATATACATTTGCAGGTTGTTTTGGTACAGCATGGGCAAAAGCGTATTGTAAACGTCGTCCCAAGTCTCGGGCAGGGTGAAACCGAAATTCCTGAAAATATCCTTTCGGTAGAACATCACCTTAAACCCTACGGTCAGCGGAATACCGTAAACGCCGTCCTCAAATGTCTGCGAAATTACAGAACCCGGAACCAGCTGCTCCGCAACCGATTCGTAACCGTCCAACTTTGATAAATCCACCACGGTATCGCGCATTGCAAATTCTCCGGCGGAAGAGGCGCTTACGCCTATTGCAACGTCGGGCGCCGTGCCCGAGGCTATTGCAAGCATAAGCGCATTCACAGACCCCGCCGCCAGCTGACTTGACGGCAGAATATTCATATCAATGGCTATGCCCTCTTTAGAGGTGAAATTCTCGTCGGTAAGCTGTTTTATTATCTGCGCCCACTCGCTGCCCTCGCCGCACCATACCGAAAGGGTTTCGGAGGCGCCGCTGTAATCGCCCTCCATTTTAACGTTATCGTAATCCTTGGTGAACGAAAGAACAACGTTTGCAAAAACACTGTAAAGCCTTACAAAAAAGCTCGAAGTGGGGTTTTTAACCTTTTCGCAGTTGCCGTATGATACGGTATCTACCGTAAGCGGCTGCGATTGCAGGGAAATATATGTTGTGGAAAGCGTGCTTAAAAGATTCTGCATTTCCGTAAGTTTTCTTACGGTATTTTCGGGGTCTTTTTTCAAAAGCTCCAGAATCTCCGCAAGCTGATTGAAATTGTTTGTAAGCGATGAGCGCTTTTGCGCCAAACTGTTAAGCGCGTCAATGCAGTATATCTGATAATCGTAAAGTTTGTTTATAGTTTCGTTTATTGTGGGAATTTTTTTATCAAGCTCGTAATCGTAGTTTAAATCGGGGTCGGAGGTGGTAATCATCATTACCTGAAGCATAAAATCCGAAAGCAGCTGCGTGCAATCGTTTACCGCGTTCATGAGGTTTCCCATTTCTCCTATAACCGGAGTCATTGAAAGCACATGCTTGCCCTTTGTCAGATAAATTTTATAAAGCCCGCCGTTTTTATCCGACAATTTTTCGGTGTACCATTTTGTGCTGTAATCAAACCTATATTCCGAAAGCTCCTTAAACGGAACGGCATTGTCGATCATTATTTTTCTGTATATCGGCATACCCTGACTGAAATCCTGCCGTACATGGAAAGCTAAATTGTAATAACCGTCCTCGGGGGCGTCAATCTGCCAGTAGGCTGTCTGCCCCACCTTAGACCACATACTGCCGCCCATTGTGTTCATTGTAACCGAGGTTATGGATCTCGGCGAGCATGAGGGATCATAGCTGCTTTCCATTCTGATAGTCGTATGCGACTTATACAGCATTTCCTCCGCCTCTATCGTTTTGACCGTATCGGTAACAGGCGCGTCGGGATTTGATTTTACATACTCGCCGTAATTTTTCAGCTGTACGGGCGGCGTGAGACATGCCGCGCTTATGTTTATCTCGCCCGAAATATATGTAAGCGTAACGGTATGCGCGCCGGATGAAAAGTAAAATGAGAGCGGCATTGCCTCTACGCCTATGGCGTCGGATATATACATATCCTGCCAAATGAGTAGATTTTCCTGCTTGGGTCTTACCTCGTCGCCCAAAGAATTCTTGCGTATTCCGCCCGATAAATCATCGCGGGAAAGCCCGTAAAAATTAACCTTATTTGTTTCAAGGCATACCTGTTTCCCGTCAATTTTAAGGCTTCTTACCGCCGCCATGCCGTCGTTTCCCAAAAGATACCTGAATTTAATATTGTAAAGCCCCGCTTCGCGCGTGTTAAACGTCCAGGTTGCCTCGTCTTCCCTGTTTCCCCATTTAAAAACGGTGCCTTCCTTTTCATCGTCAACCGCAACGCTTTTTTTGCCGCCGTTCAGAACCGGAACAACCGAATCTGCCGCAACCTCCGTTACGGCGTTTTTGTAACCGTTCTTTTCGTATTCCGCAACAAGCGACGCATACCTCGGAGTGTCCAAAACATCCGATTCTGTTGTTTCATATGCCGGCGCCGCCGTTTTGTACTTTTCTTTCAGCGGTATTGCGCGCGCCGTTACGGGCAGCGCAATAAAAAGCGCCGCGGCAGCAGAAAAATATTTAAACAAATTGGATTTCAGTGTTTTGTTCATAATTAACTCCCGAGTTTAATTTTCCTGATAAGCAAAACCCGCAAAAAATCCTTTACGGGCTTTGCTTATCCGACACGCATTTGTGCGTGTCGGATAAAGGCTTTGTGAATTATTTGCCTGCGTTTTCGTTAATGTACTTGATAATATCCGCGCCGCCCATAGAGTTAAAGTCAGAAACATAGTTATCGAACGCGTCTATGGTTTTTATTCCGGTTATAATCTCGTAAAAATACTGATTTTCAAGAGTTTTTATTTTGGAATATGTCGCGGTGAATTTATTCGGCAGCGTGGTTGCCAATACGGGCACGACGTTCAGGTTTTCGGAATCCGCCGCGGGTATGCCTATAAGATTGTTTACCGCGTCGTTCCATTCCTCAACGCTGCAGCCGTACCTGTCTTTCTTATACGCCATAATTCCGTCATAGCGCTTTTTGGCGTGATCGCTCAGTCCCGAGGGATCTTCCGCCTCAATTTTCTTCATTAGGCTCTTGCACTCGTCAATAATAGAGGATTTGTAAGAAATCTGCTGCCAAATCGGGAAATAGGGCTTAACATCTGTGCTGTCGCAAAGGCTCTCGAATTTTTTCACAACCTCGTCGGGCAGTACATGCTTTTCGGACCCTAAGTCGTTATTAACGTTATACATTTTTATAATAGCCTCGGGGTGCTCGCAGTTGGGGCTCATAATAAGGTGACCGTTCACCTCAAGCGCCGCGGTTTCCTGCGGAACCGAATACTTACCGTTACCGTCAAGCGGGGCGGACAGCGCGATCCAGTCAACGTCGGGGTTAGCCTCGAATGACGCCTTGAGGTTATCGCCGTTCCACCACGGACCGAAAACCATTCCGCATTTTCCGTTGCCTATGTTCTGTCCGTTGTTGTCCTCCTCACAGAAAAGCGCTCTGGAGGTGAACAGCTCCGAAAGCCTTGCAAGCGCCGTTTTGGTTTCGGGCGCGGTAGAGCCGTAAACCACCTTACCGTCGCTGCCTTTGAGCCACGCACCGGGGAACGAACCGAACGCCGCGAACAGCGGGTCTATGGATGATGTGTTGTCAACGCCGAAGCGGTAGCTTGAAAACGGTATTCCGTATGTATCGTCCTTACCGTTCTGATCCGGGTCCTGCGTTGCAAAGGCGGTGGCTATTTTAGCCACATCGTCAAAGGTTTTCGGCTTTTCAAGACCGAGCACCTCAAGCCAGTCGTTGCGTATCCAAAGCACCTCGTGCTGGTAGCCTACCGCCGTGCTCGGCAGCGCGCCCAGCTTTCCGTCCACGGTAACCTCCTTTAAGCAGGCGTCGTCGGGGTAGCTGTCATACGCGCCTTTGAGTCCGTTTCCGAAATATTGCTTATACGGCGTTAAGTCCTTTATAGAATTGTTCGCAAGCAATTCCTTTACCGACTGCGTGCTGTAAATCGTAACAGCGTCAGGCAGTGTGCCTGCGTTTATGCACATGTTCACCTTTTCAACATGCTGCTCCCACGGAAGAGCCCACTCAAACTTAATGTCGATATTATACTCTTCCCTCATAAAGGTAATGAAAGGATTATCGGTAATATTTGCGGCGTCGTCTTCGTCTCTCTGCCAAACGCCGAGAGTCACGGTTGTCATTTCGTCCATCTTTTTGTAGGCTTTATCGTAATCAACGCCCGCAACCAAGCCGGTTTCTTCATCCACCTTTATTCCGCCCGAGGTGTTTCCGCCGCCGTCGCTGCCCGTTTTCTTACTGCCGCAGCCCGCGGCGGTAAGCGCTACAAAAGCAGCCAAAAGAAGTGTGAACCCCGATTTGGATATTTTCTTTAAATTCATAATTTCACCCTTATCTGTTTTAGGAAATCGCCGGTTTATATAAAGTGCCGACAATATTGAATTTAACGGTTTTTACCCTTTTGCGCCACGGCTCCCGTAAGAACCGCAAGCGATAAAACCATTGCGAACGCCGCTATAACCGCGGTGTTTCTGTTAACGTCTCCGGTTTGCGGACTGCCCGAGCCGCCTGTGCCGGTTGTCGGAATTTCCACAACGCCCATTTCATATTCAAGACCCTTTGCAGCCTCTAAAGCCTCGCCCTTTGTGTAAGAGGAGCTTCCGTCCCATATAACGGTTTCGCTGCCGTCGGCATGAATTATTTTCATATCCTTGAAATATACGTTATAGGTCTTGTTCGGATCTGCTTCGGCTTTTGTTGAGTTAATAGGCGTTATCCAGTGGCATGCCTCGCGCGGAACATTCGCCGGTTCAAAGGTTCTTGTGTACCATTTATTGAGCGCAACGCCCGAAAGGTCGGTATCGGGCAGCATTGAAAGACCCTTTGAGTCAACAATGTTTTTCTCCACCGCAAATGTGTGGAACATACCCCAGAAGCCGTCCTTCTTGTCGTTCTCCTGATACGAAAATCCGCCGAGCCCCGCCATAGGAGAATCAAGCATAACCTTGTAGGAGATTTTATCCCCCTCGTTCAGCGCAATGCCGTCGCCGAAATATCCGAAGAAGGAAATATTGGCGGTTTTACCCTGCATTGCCTTTGTGTAGGTGTATTTAACCGAAAGTTTAATAACCTTTTCAAGCTTTATTTCGGGTTCGTTCCCGTTTGACGGATACGGATCGTCCACCGCGGTCAAAGTGGTTTTTGCGTTTTTCTCCTCGCCCCAAACCTGCGGGTTAAGCTCTTCCGAAGTAATATCCTTATCGGTAACGTTATACTGAACGTTTCCCTTGCCGTCTACAATTTTTATATTCTTAATATAGTAAGCATAGGTCTTATTAACGTCAACCGCCTGTGTGGTTTTAAAGCAAAGCGCCACGGTGTGAAGACCCTGTATGCCGTCTTCGGAATAAATGCCGGAAAGCCGAATCGTTTCCTTGCGCCATGCGCCGGTAAGCGCGGTATGGTCAAGCGTAGCGTCGCCCGCCGTAGCCCAGTTCTTATTGCCCTGAACCACTATATTGCCGAAGCCCTTAACTGCGTCTGCCAAAGCGTATTCGTACTGGAGCGTCCAGTCCTTGCCCTTGATAAGGCAGGCGTCGGCTCCCGTGCCGAGCTTCAGTCTTGACGGCGTCATCCACATGTTAAGAGTATAAAGTCCTACCTGAGATACCTTTTCAACACCGTTTTCGCCGTTTGAAAATTTAACCTCCGCCTTGATTACCTGATCTGCTTTGGCAGGGGTCGGCGTGGGTGTGGGAGTAGGTGTGGGAGTCGGATTAGGAGTAGGAGTGGGCGTAGGGTCGGGTGTGTCGTCCGTATACGGATTATCAACCACCGAAAGTGTTGTAACGGCATTTTTCTCCGAACCCCATATCTGCGGATTAAGCTCTTCCGTTGTCAGATCGTCATCGGTAAAGGAATATACGGTCTTGCCGCTGCCGTCGGTTATTTTTATGTTTCTGTAGTAGGCATAATAGGTTTTTTCCGTATCCACCGCAGCCGTGGTGCTTGTAGATAAAGCAAGGCAGTAAAGCGGCTGGGTCCAGCCTCCGCCGCAGCCGAGCGGCTCTAAGCTGACTTTGGTTTTCTTCCATTTACCCGTTCCGTTGGTACGGTCTGCCGCGGGATCGCCCGCAACTTTCCAGTTGCTGCCGCCCTGAACCTGAATATTACCTATTCCGGCTGCCGCGTCGGAAATCGCATATTCATATTCAAGGTTCCAGTCGGTGCCCTCAATAGACGTGATGTTGCTGTTGTCCTTAAAAAGTCCGAGTCTTTCGGGCGAGTAAGCAAACCAAAGCGAATAAAGCGCTACCTGGCTTACCTTTTCAACGCCTTTCTCGCCGTTTGAAAACTTTACGGCGGCAGAAATCACCTTTTCTTCTTTCTGCGCTTCAGCGCGGGCATTCAGCGCAGTCGGTATCAGACTGACTGAAAGCACTATGCAAAGCGCCAGCACGGATGACAGTATTTTTTTACATTTCATAATCGTTATCTCCTTATTTATTTTCGATGTGAAATATATATTTTGCTTAATATGCACCCCCTGTTTAACCGCAATGTTTTTTGTTGCCGTGAAGTTGTAACCGCACATGTTGTTTTTTAGCTTACATGTAATCATTATTTATCGTAAATAGATGACATGTCGCTAATTTAATTGCGTATATAGACCTTATATTTGTATATTATCACAATTATAGCACTTTGTCAATACGGAAAAATTAATTATAGGTAATATTTAAAAATACATGTATTCATTTTTTTGGAAAGGGTTTATACCCATAGACTTAATACGGCATGTGACAAACCGAAATATAAAAAGCCATGCATACGAAAAAACACCCCTGCAATAACCCGCAGGGGTGTTTTTATATTTACAACACGAAATTTACACATAAAAAAGAGCAAGGGATAACCTTGCATTTACAATCGGCGGCAAAGCCGCGCCGCACCTATTACATACTGAAAATCCTGTTACCGATTTTATTTTGAGGTAAGAGGTAATAGTGAAGAGGTAAGAAGTAAAAATCCCGCTCACTTTTGTGAACGGGATTTTTGGTGGAGACGAAGAGGATCGAACTCTCGACCTTACGGATGCGAACCGTACGCTCTCCCAGCTGAGCTACGCCCCCAAACAGCGGTGAGACAAAACCAAAAATCACATCTCACTGAACTGACAATATCTATTTTACTCGCTCCAGTACTTTTTGTCAAGTGTTCTGAACGAAATTGATGAAAAAATATGCTCTCTTTTTATAATTTCACTGCCGTCAAGGTCTGCAACCGTCCTTGCAATCTTCAAAATACGGTCGTAAGCCCTTGCCGACATTCCTAATTTTTCAAAAGCCATTTTCAAATAACCCGACGCTTTGTCTTCCATTACGCAATACTTTTTAAGCATTGAGGGGGTAAGCCGCGCATTGCAGGAGACATCCGTTCCGCGGTAGCGTTCGGTCTGAATGTCACGCGCGCGGTTTACGCGGGCGCGTATTTCCGCCGATGTTTCTTCCCTGCCCGTGGAATTCAGCTCGTCATAATTAACGGGCGGCACTTCTATATGAATATCAATTCTGTCAAGCATAGGTCCCGAAATTTTGCTGAGATAATTATGCACCGCTTTAGGGGAGCAGATACATTCCCTTGTGGGATGGCCGAAGTAGCCGCACGGACATGGGTTCATTGCGGCAACCAGCATAACCGAGCTTGGGTATGTAAGCGTACCCGCAACGCGGGATATAGTCACCTTTCCGTCTTCAAGCGGCTGACGGAGCGCCTCAATAACATCGCGGCGAAACTCAGGCAGCTCATCCAAAAACAGAATGCCGTTATGCGCAAGCGAAATTTCCCCGGGCTTCGGAACAGATCCGCCGCCCGTTATTCCGGCAGGCGACACGGTATGGTGCGGCGAACGGAACGGACGGGTACGGACAAACGGATTGTTTTTATCGAGTTTTCCCGCTATTGAATGGATTTTTGTGGTTTCAACCGACTCTTCAAAGGTCATTTCGGGCAGAATTGTCGGTAGGCGCTTTGCAAGCATGCTTTTACCCGAGCCGGGCGGGCCTATAAGTAAAACGTTATGTCCGCCTGCCGCCGCAACCTCAAGCGCCTTTTTGGCGGCAAGCTGACCCTTTACATCGCTGAAATCAAGCGCATCGGAAACCGTCTGCGCGCCGATTTCGGTTACCGGAGCGGGCGAAAGCATTTCTTCGCCGCGAAGGTGTGAAATAAGCTGCTTTACATTATTAATGCCGTATACCGATATTCCGCTGATTATTGCCGCCTCGGCAGTATTTTCTTCGGGAACGAATACATTTTTTATTCCGTTTTTAAGCGCGGTTATCGCAATGGCCAAAACCCCGCCTACAGGGCGCAGCCTGCCGTCTAACGATACCTCGCCTATAAAAACGCTGTCATTAACGTCCGCGTCAAGCTGACCCGACGCTTTAAGTATGGCAATAAGCACGGGTAAGTCGTATATGGAGCCTTCTTTTTTCAAATCGGCAGGGGCAAGATTTATGGTTATTCTGCCCAGCGGGAATTTAAAGCCGCAGTTTTTCAGCGCGGCGCGCACACGGTCGCGCGATTCCTTAACCGCCGTATCGGGCAGACCTACAATATCAAAAGCGGGAAGCCCCGACGATATATCCGCCTCAACCTCAATCATATATGAATCGATACCGAAAAGCCCTACGCTTTTAAGCTCCGAAAACATTTCAGCCGCGCCACCCTTTCAACAGTATTTTTATCAATTATACCGCAATCACATACGAAAAGCAATTAATCTTTACATTTTTTCGCAGAAAAACCGCAAAAAGATACTTTTACACTTTGTCTAAACAAAAATTAAAACTCCCATACACGTGTACGGGAGTTTGTGGTGATCCATCGGGGATTCGAACCCCGGACACCTTGATTAAAAGTCAAGTGCTCTGCCAACTGAGCTAATGAATCATTCGGACAGCTTTATTATTATATCAATGTTTGCACTGTATGTCAAGAAAAAATTGCAAACAGAGTAAATTTTTTTGCTTCGCATTGCCGCGCACGGCAAAAAGCAGTGCCGGCAGGAATAAACGCGCATGCTGCAAGGCATAAATTCTCATATCTCCCAATAATCTAATAGCGGGGGGATTTGAAATTGAAAGCCTTTCTTGAATTTACCGAAAATCTCATATCGGGCATGCTGCCCTTTGTTTTTCTTATAGTATGCGGAGTTTACCTGACGGTGAAATGCCGCTTTTTCCAGTTCCGCTTTTTGCCCGCGTCTTTAAAATACGCATTCGGCGGGATGAAAAGCAACAGCGGCAAAAACGGCGTAAGCCCTTTTCAGGCGGCATGCACCGCGCTTTCAGCCACCGTGGGAACGGGAAATATTGCAGGCGTTGCGGGCGCGGTTGCAATAGGCGGCGCGGGCGCGGTTTTTTGGATGTGGGTAAGCGCCTTTGCGGGAATGATAGTGAAAGTGGCGGAAATTCTTTTATCGCTTGAATACCGCGAGAAAAAGCAAGCCGAATACATAGGCGGCCCTATGTACTACATAAAAAACGGACTGCCGAAAATACTGGCTCCCCTGAGCTTTTTATATGCCGCGGCGGCCGTGCCCGCGGTTTTTTGCAGCGGAAACCTTACCCAAACGGGCGCGGCGGTGCAGTCGTTCGGCGGCGGCACCGCGGTAAAATTTATAGGCGGGGCGGCTTTTGCCGCAATAACCGCGGCGGTGCTGGCGGGCGGAGCCGAACGCATAGGCAATTTTACGGGCAAAATAGTTCCGTTTATGGCGCTGCTTTATTTAATTATGACTTTCGGTATTATCGGCGTAAATATCTCGCGGCTGCCCGCCGCCCTTTCAATGATATTAGAGGGTGCGTTTAAGCCCGCCGCCGTTACGGGCGGGGCGGTAGGCTCGCTTTCCGCCGCGGTGCTTACGGGCGCTTCGCGCGGAGTTTTTTCAAACGAGGCAGGGCTCG